>ENA-OQIM01000125-OQIM01000125.1-human-gut-metagenome-genome-assembly--contig:-NODE-125-length-25528-cov-1.530491_pt1 | contig 25528 bp, 36 predicted proteins | sample MGYA00242579_ERZ504744 | MGnify/ENA primary metagenome ERZ504744 (study PRJEB26092, sample SAMD00036441) | human gut metagenome | host: Homo sapiens | study: EMG produced TPA metagenomics assembly of...
GGACGATGTACGTCAGCAACACACAACTGAGTTAGCAAAAACAGATGCCAAATGCTACCACTCTTGAAAACTTTAGGAAAGAAAAAGCAGAGAAGAATTTCCTTGTTCAAGCACGTGCCAACAAAAGTCTGAATGTAAAATCCATAAAGAAGACTACATATTTTGCACTTCCCCCTCTACCACACATACACACTTGACAGTTATTATTTGAAAAAAGTTCTATGAAAATTTGGTTTATATTATAAACTATATTATATTTGTAAAGTAATTAAGTAAAATAAACTTTTATCATTCAACCTATAAAACATCATAACAATGAAAACCAAACACAACAATTTCACAAGAAACGTGCCACTATCCTGGCATGCGCCACACTAGCTATTCCGAGATTTGCCACTGAAAATATAGCACAAACCACCGACTTTATATCACTATAATAAGAAATAAAGCTATGAAAACAAATCAGAACAACAAAAAAACCGTTCCAACTCAGGAACAAATCGAAGTAGTATGCCGGCAAAGAGCCCGTCATTTTTGGAATTGGCTCACTTGGTCATTAGTCTATTATGTGGTAATAAACCTGTTTCTTATAGCTATAAACTGGTTTACCAGTCCACACTACTGGTGGGTACTATGGGTGATAGCAGGCTGGGGAATCAGCTTGCTGATGACAGCCATAGAGAAAAGCATCAAATATTAATTAATCACAAACTAAAAAGAAAAAAACAGTATGGAAGAAAGAAAATTAAATGAGAAAGAAAGTTTGGAACTCATCGCTCAAATGATTCAGAATACAAAAAACAGGCTAGAAACCAATTGTGGCATGCCGTTCCTTTTTTGGGGATATACCACTATCTTTGTCAGCCTGCTGGTCTGGTTTCTGGTAGTAACTACCCGGAATTATTATTGGCAATACCTATGGTTCTTACTCCCCATCATCGCAGGAACAGGAACTTACCTTTCCACACGTAATCAGCAGCCGGGTATCAAGACTCATTTGGACAAAGTAATCAATTATATTTGGTTGGTATTCGGCATAACCGGCTTTCTGATATCCATGCTCGCCATGTTTTTCTGGCAACTTCCCATCCTATTCATGGTCCTTCTGCTGATGGGCATGGGAACTACACTAACAGGTCTGGTGATAGGTTATAAAACTGTCACTATTTGCGGCACACTGGGAGCGTTAAGCTCCATCGGATGCCTTTTTTATCCAGGTCTAAACCAGATATTAATCTTCGCTCCTGTCTTTATTTTTATGATGGTTATTCCGGGACATGTGTTGAATCATGCTGCCCGTAAACAAAAAAATCGTAACTTTGCGCCTATGTTCAAAGAATTGAATCCATTACTACATTCCGAACTGAGACTTGCGTGATGTCCATACTGGTTTCAGTTGGAAGAAGCCGAGTTCAGCTATCTGAAACAACAGACAGGAGCAACGGCAGGTAATCTGAGTGTGCAAATAGACAAGCTGAACAAGGCTGACTATGTAGAAGTCATCAAGACATTTAAAGGAAAAATGCCTTGTACCATTTGTAAGATTACACAAAAAGGGCTTGAAGCTTTTGAAGAATATGTAGATGCATTAAAAAGTTATATAAACATAAATACATAACAGATCATATCATTATTTGTTCCATCCACAAACCTGTTTAAATAAATACTGTTTAACATCTTGATTGACAGGCATTCTGAAATTCACCATCCTAGGATGATTATATGAGATAACTTTCTATTATCCCATATAATTTTTAGAATAAACACCTTAATAAAAAGGTTTTGTAAATTTGTACCCGGAAGAGAGAACATCCTCTCCCACAAAAGCGTTTATATTATACAAACTTTAAATAAAAGAATTATGGAATTTGTAACGAATGAAAAGCTGACAATCGTAGGTGCTGCCGGAATGATTGGCTCGAACATGGCTCAAACTGCTATTATGATGGGCCTTACTCCCAATATTTGTTTGTATGACCCATACGCTCCCGGTCTGGAAGGTGTGGCAGAAGAACTATACCATTGTGGTTTCGAAGGCATGAACATCACTTTCACTTCCGATATCAAGGAAGCTTTGACCGATGCTAAATATATTGTAAACTCAGGTGGTGCGGCACGTAAAGCCGGCATGACCCGTGAGGACTTGCTGAAAGGAAACGCAGCCATCGCTGAAGAATTCGGAAAAAATGTAAAGGCCTATTGTCCGGACGTAAAACATATCGTGGTTATTTTCAATCCGGCTGATATTACCGGTCTGATCACCTTATTATATTCAGGCCTGAAACCATCACAAGTTACAACTCTTGCCGCTCTTGACTCTACACGCTTGCGCAGCGAATTGTCCAAGCATTTCGCATCGCCATGGATAATGTAGAAAACTGCCGCACGTATGGCGGTCATGGTGAGCAGATGGCTGTTTATGCTTCTACCGCTAAAGTAAACGGAAAAGCATTACTTGATATCATCGGCACTGATGCTTTGACAAAAGAACAATGGACTGAAATACAACAAAAAGTAACTAAAGGCGGTGCAAACATCATCAACCTGCGCGGCCGCTCTTCTTTCCAAAGCCCGTCATATGTTTCTATCGAAATGATTGCCGCCGCCATGGGAGGAAAGCCATTCCGCTGGCCTGCAGGTACTTACGTATCCAATGGTAAGTTCGACCATATCATGATGGCCTGGGAAACTTCTATCGCTAAGGATGCTGCCACTTAAAAGAAGTGAAAGGCACGCCCGAAGAAGAAGCCGCATTAGAAAAAAGTTATGCACACCTTTGTGCTTTGCGTGATGAAGTGATTGCGATGGGAGTACTTCCTCCGGTTTCCGAATGGAACAAGCTGAATCCTAATATTAAATAATTCTGATTACAATATTCCGTTAAAAACATCGCCGGGTTCACCCTTGGCGATGTTTTTTTGTATCTTCGCACTCGCAATGATAGACCAACCCACCATAGACCGGATACTGGATGCCGCACAAATTGTAGATGTGGTATCCGAGTTTGTCACTCTGCGGAAACGCGGTGTGAATTTTGTCGGACTTTGTCCATTCCATGATGACAAAACCCCTTCATTCTATGTATCACCGGCCAAAGGATTATGTAAATGCTTCGCCTGTGGAAAAGGTGGAAATGCTGTCCATTTCGTTATGGAACACGAACAGATGACCTATCCCGAAGCACTACGCTGGCTGGCCAAAAAATACAATATAGAAATAAAGGAACGCGAATTGACCGATGAGGAGAAACAAGTACAAAATATACGGGAAAGTCTCTTTGTAGTCAATGAGTTTGCCCGCGATTATTTTCAAAACATCCTCTACAACCACGCTGACGGAAAAGCTATTGCCATGTCTTATTTCCGCCAACGGGGCATTCGTGACGATATTGTCAAGAAATTCCAATTGGGATACAGCACTACCGCTTCTGACGCATTGGCACAAGAAGCCATGCGAAAAGGATATAAAAAAGAATTTCTGCTCAAGACCGGACTATGTTACGAAAAAGAAGATGGCAGTTTACGCGACCGTTTTTGGGGACGTGTGATATTTCCATGGTTTAACATCAGCGGAAAAGTGCTTGGCTTCGGTGGACGTGTACTGGACAGCCGCACCAAGGGAGTAAACCAAAAATACGTCAATTCGCCCGAATCCGAAATTCAGTAAACGAAAAGAACTATATGGCATTTATCAGGCTAAAGCTGCCATTGTAAAAGCCGACTGTGTTTACATGGTAGAAGGATACACCGATGTAATTGCCATGCACCAATGCGGGCTGGAGAATGTAGTGCCAACTCGGGTACAGCATTGAGCGAACAACAAATCCGGTTGCTACACCGCTTCACCTCCAATATCACCCTATTATATGATGGTGACGAAGCCGGTATAAAAGCAAGCATCCGAGGTATCGATATGTTACTTGCAGAAGGCATGAATATCAAAGTGCTGCTTCTGCCTGACGGAGATGATCCCGATAGTTTTTCCAGAAAACACAATGCCACGGAATTCAGAAAATACATTGATGATCACGAAGAGAACTTTATCCGTTTCAAGACCAACCTTTTACTAAAAGATGCACAAAGGGACCCCATCAAACGGGCCGGATTGATATCGGACATGGCACGAAGTATCGGACTGATTCCGGATAAAGTAATTCGATATACCTGCTTGACAGAATGTGCTACCTCTTGAACGTAAACGAGCAAATTATTTTAGACGAGATCAAAAAGCATCTGCTTCAACGGATGATAACTATCTGGAACAAATACAAGAAAGAAAAAGACGCATCCGCCACTATCGGCTCTCTGCTTCTGCCGATGCACCTTTTCCTGCCGGCAGCATACCTCCTGCCGATATGCCCCCCATAGAAGTAGATGATGATGTTCCCCCTCCGTTTCCTCCTGCAGAAGCAGAAGCGGGGTATCAATCGTATATTCCCCAAGAAGGACGGGAAAAGTACGTTTTTTATGTAAAAGAACAGTTACTGCTTCAAACTTTGATACGCCACGGAGAGAAAGTCATGTGCTATGTAGAAACGGAAGAAAATACGGAAACTCCGCTCACTGTGATAGAATATATTTCCATGGATTTGAAACAGGATGAATTACAGTTCCATAATCCGTTGCACCGGAAAATACTAGCAGAGGCAGAAGCTCATCTGCATGACTCCAACTTCACGGCAGAGCGTTATTTTCTGGCTCATCCCGACCCTACAATCAGCAAGCTGGCAGCAGATATGATAAATGATCGTTACCAATTGAGTAAAAGCAATTCACAAGCGATGGTCAAAGATGAAGAACGCTTACACGAACTAGTACCACACCAACTTATCGACTTCAAACTTGCCATTTTAGAAGAAGATATGAAATATACGCTGCAAGCATTGAACAAGCCTGAAGTAGCAGCCAATGCCGATAAATGCCTTGAAGTCATGGCCCACTTTAAAGAATTAAGTGAATTACAAAAAATTATGGCCAAGCGTGCCGGAGACCGGGTAGTATTAAAATAAAGGAGGCATAACTCCTTACCGGTTATGCCGTATCAAATCCATAAATTCCTCACGTGTTTTGGCTTGATTAAACGCACCTGTGAAATCAGAAGTAGTAGTAATGGCATTTTGTTTCTCTACCCGCGCATCTGCATGCACATGTGCTTGGCTTCGACCACTACCATCACTCCCAGCGGATTCAAAGTTTCCTGAATACATTCTTTTATTTGCAATGTCATACGTTCCTGTACCTGCAACCGATGAGAAAACACATCAACTACCCGGCAATCTTACTCAAACCGGTGATATAACCATTGGGAATATAAGCAACATGTGCCTTTCCATAGAACGGAAGCATATGGTGTTCGCACAAAGAGAAGAAATCAATATCTTTCACGATAACCATCTGACTATATTCTTCTTTGAATTTTGCTCCCAATAAAATGGCATGCGGATCTTGTTCATAACCGCGTGTCAATGTCAGCATAGCTTTGGCTACGCGCTCAGGAGTTTTCAGCAATCCTTCTCTTTCTACATCTTCACCCAATAGCGATAAAATACTCTGATAATGGCCTTTCAACTGTTCAATTTTCTCTGCTGACCATTCGGGATGCAATAGTTCTTCCATGTTATTAGTCCAGGGGAATATTAATTTGTTCACGAACAATAGATACTTCTTTAAAAACACCGGTAGCCTTCAGACGGCGCATAGCGGCATCCGCTTCCTCAATACTGCGGAAATCACCTACACGACACAGCCAACGAGGCGGCTGGAAATAGGCATAGACAGGCATATCGGGAAACTCTTCTTTCACCTTGGTAGCCACGTTATTAGCTTCATTACGAGCCACACGCGAATTATTTCCTGCATAGACCTGAACCCGATACCCTCTGGCTTTCAACATTTTCTGCTCACCTCCCGTAACATTCCCTGTATAGATACTACCAATCAAGCCTGTTATTTTAGGATCTTGATGGATGGTTACAGTACCTTCTCCGGCACGGTTACGCTGCAAGCTTTCTACTATGTTCTGCTGTGCCAAGGCGGAAAGTCCGAAACTTAAAAAGAGTAGGATAAAAATGTATCTCATGTCGTTTTATGAATTAGGTAAATCATCACAGATTACTCAGATTCCCACAGACGATTTTATGATTCTTTATCTGTGTAAGCTTGAGTAATCTGTGATGAAATTAATTATTTGAATGCATCGATAATGCCTTTGAAATCAACAACTTTCAAAGCAGCACCAACCAATCAAACCACCGTCTACATCAGGGTTAGCAAACAATTCTTTAGCATTAGAAGGCTTGCAGCTGCCACCATAAAGGATTGAAGTATTATCAGCAACTTCTTTACCATACTTGTCAGCAATCAAAGAACGGATAAAACGCGTGGATTTCCTGAGCCTGTTCAGCAGTAGCAGTCTTACCTGTACCAATAGCCCAAACCGGTTCGTAAGCCAGGATAATCTTACTAAAATCTTCAGCAGACAAAGAGAATACCGATGCCAACTGAGCAGCAACCACTTCATTTTGTTTGTTAGCTTCACGCTCTTCCAATACCTCACCGATGCAGAAGATCGGCTTCAAATTATTAGCCAAAGCCAATTTAACTTTTTCTTCCAGAATTTCTACTGTTTCGTGATAGTAAGCACGACGTTCTGAGTGACCCAGGATTACATATTCAGCACCTGTAGAAGCAACCATTTCAGCAGAAACCTCACCGGTATATGCACCTGATACTTTATCTGCACAGTTTTCTGCACCTACACCAATTACAGCTTTGTCAACAATAGGAGTAACAGAAGCCAAGTGAATAAACGGAGTACAGATTACTACATCACAATTAGGTTTGTCAACAGCCAAAGCTTCATTCAATTCTTTTGCCAGAGCAATACCTTCCTGAAGGTTCTTGTTCATTTTCCAGTTTCCTGCAACAATGTTTTTTCTCATTTTGTTTATTTTATTAAAGGGTTAATGAAATTATTTTGTTCGATTCTCTTTCAATTTCTTTTTCCTATGAAAATGCTCCCAAATGACATCCACCATGCTGAAAAACAACAACGGGAAGACAAACCATGCCAATACCAGCACCACTTTATGACTGAAGTCTTTTCATTGATTTGTGCCAAGGGCAATTTTTCCAGCCTGTCGGTCAGCACATATTCATCAGGCAGACTATTCACACTCCACTTGTTTATAACTACTCCGTTCTTCAGCAACATCAGTCCAGGATTAGAGCGTATCATGGTTTTCAGTGTAATGTCATCCATCAGGCAAAAAGGATACTCGGCTCCCGTACGCTCCTGCCAGTCTTCAATGTCACTATCGGGTGATGAAGTAAGACAATAGAATTGATATCCATGCTCCACACTATAATCATACAGTTCATTTATCAGGTCAATGGTACTATCATCCGCCTGGCTCAGCTGATGCGCCACCAACAGAAAAGTATAATTATCATCATCCAGTACTTCATCGGTTATATCTTCCCCATCTTCTTGACGAATAATAGAAAAGTCATGAATAGGCGGTTCGTATCCTTGTTCCTTCACTATCGTTTGGGAATCTACAAAAGTCCATGTGCTATCGGGATAATTTTCTAATGTAAATTCTTTCTCCACTCCATTTTTTTGAAGAATAAAACGAGTTTCATAAACAGTAGGCTTCGCTCCTTCCGGAATTTCCATCCCTTTACGTATATCTGCCCCGATATGATAAGGGCGGAAATCAAAGACAGGCAATTCATGGTAACAATACAAAGTCATCCCCGAAATATAGAGAAACGCATACATAGCCACCAACCAATCGAAACGTTTGGTCACCAAAGGAGTTATACGGTTTCCCCATTTAAAAACGGAAGCCGCAGCTATCAACAAAAATACATTCTTCCCAAAAGTTTCCCAATTAGTCAAAGTCACAGCATCGCCGAAACATCCACAATCCGATATCGGATTGGAAAGAGCCAACCATAAAGTGAGCGGAGTCATCACCCCCATGATAAGCACAACAAACAAGGTTGTCATTCTTCTGCGGATACCAAACAAAAGATATACTCCTAAACAAAACTCAACCATTGCCTGCAATATAGACGCCAGAAACGGAAGAAAGGCAGGCACCGAAGCAGCCCAACCGAAAGCCTCCAAATAATCCTGAATTTTATATTGGGTACCCAGCGGATCTACCGCTTTGACAAAACCGGAAAATATAAATACTACCGCCAGCAAAAAGCGGCAGGCATTTGTCCAGATTCCAATGATACTATGTAACTGTTTACTCTCCAAATTCCAACTTGATCAATCCGAATACAGAATAATTAATCATATCCATATAGTTGGCATCAATGCCCTCTGATACCAATGTGGCTCCATCGTGACCTTCAATCTGCTTGGTACGATAGATTTTCATCAAAATCAAATCAGTATACGAACTGACACGCATGCTGCGCCATGCTTCGTCATAATCATGATTCTTGGCCAGCATCAGTTCCAATGCCTGTTTGGCATACCGGTCATACAATTCCAAAGCACGTTCTTCAGTCATATCATCCGTATCAGCATATCCCAGCTCCAATTGGATCAGGCCGATTATTCCATAATTCACAATAGCGATAAACTCCGAACGGATACCTTCATCTACCATCGTCACCCCTTTGATTTCAATACTACGGATGCGGTTTGCCTTGATAAATATCTGATCGGTAACAGATGAAGGGCGCATGATACGCCATGCTGCGCCGTAATCGTGCAGTTTTTTCGCAAACAAATCACGGCAGACAGCTATTACATGTTCAAATTGTTGTTTCGTATCTTTCATCACACTCTATGATTAGACGGCAAAGTTACGCATTTTTTCTGCTTAAGCGTAAACAAAAAGGCGGAAAAGAATACTCTTTCCCGCCCTATTTTGTATTTCTTAATTAACTAAAGCTTAAGAACATCTTAACACTTGTCCCGGACGAAGAATAGTTCTACGGGTAATATGGTTCAACTTGCATAAAGCATCAATAGATGTACCTGTTTTCTGTGCAATGCGGCTCAATGTATCTCCACTTCTTACCTTATGGTAACGGATAGTACCATCTGATGAAGCCAACAAATTCACGTTCTTACTATTCGTGTTACGCTGGTATCTGTTATTACCTTTTCTAAACAAATAAGAATCGGCTACAATATCCTGTTTTTCAAAATCAAATAAAAGTGCCGGATTAATGGCCTGTCCCAAGAAACGGGTTTCAAAATGAAGATGTGATCCAGTAGAACGCCCGGTATTTCCACCCAATCCGATAGGTTCTCCTGCTTCTACATACTGATTCTCATCCACAATCTGCTTTGACAAGTGACCATAGACAGTCTCCAACCCATTCTCGTGACGAATCACTACATATTTTCCATATCCGCGACGTTCATACTTCACCATACGCACCTTTCCACTGAAAGCTGCACGGATCGTATCACCTATATATACTTTTATATCCAATCCATTGTGCATACGACGACGACGGGGACCAAATTTAGAAGTTATTTTTGTGTGTTCTGTCGGCATACGGAAACCGGTCATATCAATACGGAATGTATCAGGAATAGTAACAGTATTACCATAAGCGTGTACACGCTCGTTACTCCAATTAGGATAGAGACTATATGCAGGATAAGCTGACTTTCCGCCTTTATCTGACGAATCAATGCAACAGAATCTACTGCTTTCAATTTTCGGTCGATAGGTGCCTGGCGTGCCAACAGATCCTGTCCTGACACATTCAGGCTGACTAGGGCGAAGGCTGCCGCTGCGACTACTTAACACATTTCAAAATCATCCGTTTTTTTGGTTTTTCTTTTAATATTCGTCATTAGCATAAAGGGAGCCGAACACAGCTTGTTTATACTCGAATATCTCATCTGGTTTAAAAAATCGTTTAAGTTCCACTTCAGCGGTTTCCGGCGAATCGGAAGCATGAACTATATTCTCCTGAAAGCTCATGCTGTAATCTCCACGGATAGTTCCAGGAGCCGCCAGACGTCCGTTAGTAGGACCGGTTAATGTTCTCACTACTTGAACTGCGTCCACACCTTCAAAGCAACATACAATAACAGGACAAACCATCATTGCATCTTTCACGCGCTGAAAGAACGGCTTTGAACTTAAATGAGCGTAATGTTCGCTAAGCACTTCATCCGTTAACTGAACCATTTTCATTCCGGCTAAACGCAGACCTTTCCTTTCAAATCTATTAGTAATCTCACCTACCAACCCCTCTGCAGAGTACAAGGTTTCAAAATAACCAGCGTTTTTTCCATCATAATATTCGGTTCATTTAAGGTTAATACTGTGCTTCTTTTCAAAAATTCTCCCAAAGATAGAGATTTTCCTTGAGAAACAAGGTACTTCTTTAACTCTTTTTTTATATAAGTTATATACAAAATCCCGGTAAAATACCCTGTAACCTCTATAAACAGGGAGAAAACATCGCAAATATGTTATGCAACATATATCTTTATTTTTAACAATGCAGTAACATAAACTAAGAAATAGCCGCCCAATTTATATTTGTTTTACGCAATGCTTGCAATTGCCGCCAAAGAATAGCATTTTCCGGACGAGTCCCTGTGGGGTCTTCATCTACAATACGATTTGCCACATCACGGACATATTGCAATAATTGACCGTCACGGGCAATATCGGCTATCTTCAAGTCAAAAGCGACACCACTCTGCTGGGTTCCCTCTAAGTCACCGGGACCGCGCAACTTCAAATCGGCTTCCGCTATCTCGAAACCATCATTGGTCTGTACCATTATTTCAAGCCGCTTGCGAGTTTCTTCGGTCAGTTTGTAAGTGGTGACCAGAATACAATAAGACTGGTCGGCGCCACGCCCCACACGGCCACGTAACTGATGCAATTGTGAAAGTCCGAAACGTTCGCGTTTCAATGACCATTACCGAGGCGTTAGGGACATTCACCCCGACCTCAATCACTGTAGTGGCTACCATAATCTGAGTATCACCACTGACAAAACGCTGCATCTCGGCATCTTTCTCCGCCGGTTTCATCTTACCATGCACCTTGCTGACCTGGCAATCGGGAAATTCCGCACAAATCAGTTCATACCCCTCTTCCAGATTCTTGATATCCATTTTCTCACTCTCTTTTATCAAAGGATAAACAATATAGATTTGCCGCCCTTCTTCTATCTGTTTGCGAATGGAGGCATAAAGACTGGCGCGACGATTGTCAAACTGATGGATAGTCTGGATGGGTTTACGGCCCGGCGGCAATTCGTCAATAACTGATACATCAAGATCACCATACAGTGTCATAGCCAAGGTACGGGGAATAGGGGTAGCCGTCATGACCAGCACATGAGGTGGACAAACATTCTTACTCCATAACTTGGCACGCTGAGCCACCCCGAAACGATGTTGCTCGTCTATAACCACCATTCCCAAAGAAGAAAAGCCCACAGTATCTTCCAAAACGGCATGCGTGCCTATAAGAATCTGAACATCCCCCGTCAGTAAATCCCTCAATATCTTCTCACGCTTCTTTCCTTTGACAGATCCCATTAAAAGTTCCACGCGCACATCCATGCCAAACAGGAATTTCCGAATAGTTTCATAATGTTGGGCGGCAAGAATCTCTGTAGGAGCCATCATACATGCCTGATAGCCATTATCCAGTGCGATGAGCATGGACATCAAAGCCACCAATGTTTTCCCACTTCCCACGTCACCTTGCAGCAAACGGTTCATCTGCCGTCCGCTTCCCATATCTTTTCTTATCTCCTTTATCACCCGTTTTTGCGCTCCGGTCAGTTCAAAAGGAAGATTCTGTGAATAAAAAGTATTAAAGATCTCACCCACCCGTTCAAAACGCAGGCCCCGATACTTACGCTGCTGTCTTACTGTAACGTAGAATATTGAGCTGCACATAGAACAGCTCTTCAAACTTCAAACGATATTGGGCCTTCCGCAGCAATTCGGGATTCTTGGGGAAATGAATATTACGGATGGCCTCATCCAAAGACATTAAATGATGCTCCTCTACTAACTGAGGAGGCAATGTTTCAGCAAGAGGTTCCTGTAGCAGGGCAAGCGCATTCTTCATTAACCTCTCCAGCCCATGAGAGTTCAAGAAACCGCGCTTCATCCTTTCCGTTGTGTTATAATAAGCTGCAACCCCATCGTAGATAAGGTAAGTTCGCCTGAAGGATCCATATCGGGATGAGCCACATTGATACGACCATTGAATACGGTTGGTTTACCAAAGACAATATACTCTGTCTTGGTTTTATAGTGCTCTAACAGATATTTAATTCCTTGAAACCAGACTAAATCAATGATGCCCGTACCATCAGAAAAATGACCGACAAGTCTGCGCTGTCTTCCCTCACCAAAAGTCTCAAAACTGAGGATTTCGCCTTTCAACTGGATATAAGGCATATTGCCGTCTATTTCATGAATATAATAAAGGCGGCTGCGGTCTACATATTTATATGGAAAATAGTACAACAAATCATGCAAGGAAAACAGATTTAATTCCTTGTTCAAGACGGTTGCACGCTGCGGGCCTACTCCTTGCAAATATTTTATGTCACGCGTAGTGATATCGAACATTTCAAATTAAGACTTCCGCTATTTTCAAATCAAAAGGGGTGGTTAATTTAATATTTTCTCTATTTCCCTGTACCAGACAGACCTCCCTGCCCATCGCCTCCACTACAGAAGCATCATCAGTAAAGGCATCCGTATATTCCTGTTGATATGCCTCTTTCAACAACTGCACTTCAAAGACCTGAGGAGTCTGAACCAGTTTATAGTCATTACGCGGAACCGTTTCACTTCCCGGCTTCGTAAGATGACGCACGGTTTCCACCACATCAATTACAGGAATGACCGCTTGCTTAGTCTGCGCCGCCTCATAACATCCGGCTATCACTTCCCGGGAAACAAAAGGACGCACGCCATCATGAACACCTACCAAGCCTTCTCCCTCACGTATGCCAATCCATTCTTTACAGAATGGAAACGGGTCTCGCCCCCATCGGCAATATCATGACGCAAAGCAAAATGATGCGTTTCACAAAGATCTTTCCAGTAAGCCCGCTGGCTCACCGGAAGAACTAATATAATATGTATAGAAGAATCAAAAGCGTAAAAAGCCTCTATGGTACGCATCAACACAGGCTTGCCTCCCACAGGCAAAAACTGTTTGGGAATATCTCCCCCCATACGCAACCCTTTGCCTCCCGCAACTATAATGACATGCCTGTTCATTCTGCAATCATCATCCCTTGCTTCAATTCTGCCACCTTTTCCGCACCGACATATTTCCCAGCAATAGCAAATGAGAATGCCATAGCGGCACCGGGACCTTTACCAGTAATAAAATTACCGTCTTTCTCTACCAAAGCGGCAGTATACTCAGCACCTTCCAGATACTTCTCAAATCCCGGATAGCAAGTTACTTTCTTACCTTTCAACAAACCACGCTTTCCATATACCAACGGAGCGGCACAGATGGCAGACAACGGACGTCCCGCTTCAGCAAATGTCATAATTAACTTGCCCAAACCTTCGTGAGCATCCAGATTTGTCGCTCCAGGCAGACCGCCGGGCAATACAATCATTTCCGCATCCTCTTCTTTTACTTCTTCAAACACCATATCGGCTACTACCGGAACACCATGCGCACCGTTTACGGTCAGCACACCTGTTATAGAAACGGTCTTTACAGGCAAACCTGCACGTCTCAACACATCTACCGGGGTCAGTGCCTCCACTTCCTCGAAGCCTTCTGCCAAAAATACATAAATTGTTTTCATAAGCTACTTCAGTTTAAAGTAATATGTAATAGTACCTGTCTGGTTATTCACTCCGTCCACTTGGTTAAAGCGTGCCTTACGGGCAGCCTCTTCCGCCGCCTTCCGCAACGAAGCGTTTACTGTATTGGTACGTTTGTTGATACTAGTACTTATCACCTGTCCTGCGGGATTTACGGTAATAGTCACTACCACCCGTCCCTCATCCTGCACATTATAGACAGGCATCGGCAAACCGCCACTACCCAAAGAACGTCCATTGAGGTCAAATGTTCCGTAACCGCCCACTCCGCTGGATTTCCCTTCCGAAGAGTTTCCCGTCGGGCTACCCTCCAAACCGAAGCCTGTAGTACCGGTTCCTTTATTTCCCATTTGAGTTCCTTTTCCGAAAGCACCGGCTATCTTCTTCACCGCCGCTTCCGCTGCCGCTCTTTCGGCTGCCGCTTTCTTCTCAGCCTCTGCTTTTTCTGCTTCAGCACGCTTCTCGGCCTCAGTCTTCTCTTTCGGCTTTACCGTCTCCTTTTTCGGTACGTCCTTTTTAGGAGTCTCCTTCTTGGGCTTTTCTTTTTTAGGAATTTCTCTTTTAGGTTCCTTTTTGGGGACTGTCACCGTTTCCTCTTCTGTTTGCGTGATGATTTCCTCTTTTGTTTCGACGGGAGAAACCATTTCGGGTTCGGATACATCGGGAGCCGGAACCTCGGGCTCATTCATTATATCCACATCCGTCAGCGTATAAGGATCGGCATTTCCTTGAGAAAGTTCCGTATTTCCCAGCATAACAGGGACACCCCCTTCTTCCTGAGCCTGAGGCGACGGATAGCAATCACCAACAGCAGGATTAGGAGAAGAATATGCAGTACAGCCGTACCAATCAGTCCTGTTATCTTATTTTTCTTCATGCTTACAGCTTAACGTTTCTTCTCAGGCGGACGTGTAGCCAACACCATCTTGAAATGATTTTCATTAGCAATGTTCAGTACCCTTACTATTTCACGGTAAGGCACAACCTCATCCGCATAAAGGGCCACATACATATCGGGTTCTTTCTCGGCACACCTTTGCAGGAATGCGGGCAGTTCTTCCAAGTCTATCGGCATTTCATCTTCATTACCGAAAGCGGTATAGAAGTTCAGATTCTTGTCTATAATTACCCGTGTAAGTGGTTTCGCCGAAGTCTGCTGCCTGCCTTGCGGAAGCAATACCTTAATGGCATTGGGTGACACCATAGTAGAGGTAATCATGAAAAATATCAGCAACAGGAATATGAGGTCTGTCATAGACGCCATACTGAAATTGGGTGATATTTTTGTCTTCTTTTTAACGCCATATATTTTTATTTTTGAACCGGTTCATTCAGCAGATCCATAAAATCCATGGTACGGGCTTCCATCTGGCCAACTACCTTATCCACACGTACCACCAGATAATTATAAGCAAACATGGCTGCAATACCTACTATAAGACCACCTACAGTAGTAATCATCGCCTCGTAGATACCTCCTGACAGCAATGTAATATCAATATTATTTCCGGCATTGGCCATCTCCCAAAAAGCGCGCACCATACCAGTCACTGTTCCTAAAAAACCAAGCATGGGAGCACCACCCGAAACCGTAGCGATGACGGGGAAGCCATTTTCCAATTTTGCCACTTCAATGTTTCCGGCATTCTCTATGGCAGCCTGCACATCGGCGACGGGACGTCCCATACGCGAAATCCCTTTTTCAATCATCCGGGCAGAAGGCGTATTAGTAATACGGCAATAATTGATGGCCGATTTCACCTCTCCGGTACGAATATAATCCCGGATACGTTCCATAAACAAAGGGTCTTCCTTACCAGCCTTGCGAATGTAAGCAAGACGTTCAAAAAAGATATAAAAACACGCAACGGACAGCAGAGCCAGCACAAGCATGATCCATCCGCCTTTTACCGCCATATCCCAAAGGTTCATCTGAGCCTCCCCCGAAACGGGTGTCAATGTGGGGTTACCCCCGGCAAGGGTATCCGCCAAAGCCGCTGTGCAGCCAATAAAGTGATATTCATCATGAACGAAGACAATTTTTATATTCTTCAATAGTTTGTTTTAATCCCATATAAAGCGCATCGCTTATCAATGCATGACCGATAGACACCTCGTCCAGCCAAGGAATATGCGTATGCATATATTTCAGATTTACCAGACTAAGGTCATGACCTGCATTCAGTCCCATCCCCAGGCTACGTGTCACCTTCGCCGCTTCTATAAAAGGAGCAATGGCCACTTCGGGATTCTGAGGTACATCGTAGCGTATGGTTCCGTATAAAGTTCCACCCGGTCGGCCCCCCGCCTTGGCGGCATATTCTATCATCTCCTTGTCCGTACCGACAAAGATAGAGGTACGAATGCCTGCCTGTCCGAACGTATCCATCAGTCGGTAAGGAAAGAAAGATTGGCCTTGGTATCCCATCCGGCATTAGACGTAATTTGATCGGGCGCATCGGGCACCAGCGTTACTTGATGAGGTTTCACTTTCAGTACCAGGTCAACGAACTCCGGTGCGGGATACCCTTCAATATTAAACTCTGTGGTAAGTAACGGACGAAGTTCGTACACATCGCTGCGGCGGATATGCCGTTCATCGGGACGAGGATGTACAGTGATACCTTCCGCACCAAACGCCTCACAGTCCAAGGCTACTTTCACCACGTCCGGATTGTTGCCTCCCCGGGCATTACGCAAGGTGGCTACCTTGTTTATATTTACACTTAACTTTGTCATCTTGGCAATATATTATTATCTTTGCAGTTCTGATGTGCAAAGTTAGCAGGTTTTATTAAAACCTGGTCCATTTTGACAAACAAAAGATTTATAAAATTAACTAATGAATATACGCCCAATGAAATTCGCCCTTTTCGGAAACACTTATCAAGCCAAGAAATCGGCTCATGTGGAACGTTTGCTATCCATTCTGTCACAACATAACGCCGAAGTCCATATCTGCCGCGAGTTCTACCAGTTTCTGACGAACGACCTCAAGATAAGCATCCGTCACGCCGGTGTTTTTCGATGGAAATAATTTTGAAGCCGACATGATACTAAGTATCGGAGGCGACGGCACTTTCCTGAAAGCTGCCAGCCGTGTGGGTTCACGCAACATTCCCATACTAGGTATCAATACCGGACGATTAGGTTTTCTGGCCGATGTCTCCCCTGAAGAGATGGAGGACACATTTAATGATATCTACAATGGAAACTATCGGATAGAAGACCGCAGCGTATTGCAAGTATCCTGCAAAGAACAAGAACTGAAAGGTTACCCTTTCGGTCTGAATGAGATAGCGGTACTGAAGCGTGACAGTTCTTCTATGATTTCCATCCACACAGCCATCAATGGGGCCTATCTCACCACTTATCAGGCGGACGGATTGGTAATTGCCACTCCTACCGGTTCTACAGCCTATTCGCTGAGCATCGGGGGACCTGTCATCGTGCCACACAGTAATACCATCGCCATCACTCCGGTTGCACCACATAGCCTGAATGTACGCCCCATTGTCATCAACGACGACTGGGAAATCACATTGGATATAGAGAGCCGCAGCCACAATTTCCTGATTGCCATCGACGGACGTAGCGAAACTTGCCGTGAAGGAAGCCGGCTCACTATCCGCAAAGCCGACTATAAAATAAATGTAGTAAAACGAAACAGCCATATCTTTTTCAACACACTCCGCAACAAAATGATGTGGGGAGCCGATGGTAGAGGATGATATTACAATTCATCCTCAAAATAGTTTAAATAGTGGTTATCAAGGTTATACAAAACCTTTTATATCTAACAAATTTCTTTTTTCAAATACTATGATTATATTTGTGCCACAAATAAAAAATTCAGACCATACAATAGATCAGTAAAAAACACAAAAACATTACACGGCATATGAAAGGCACAATACAAAAATGGAAATTCATGATACTTCTGGGTACATTACTGTTCTTAAGTAACATGACCTTTGCTGAAGACAAATCAATCATTATACAGAGGGAATCCCTATAGACACAACAGAAGTTCCATTTCAGACAAAACCAACATCCCCGACCGGCTTTATGTAGATTCTCTGTCATTGAAACGTCACTTTATCCACCGTATCGGCATTGAGGCACGTCCCGGATATATTTTCCCCACCAGTTCCTTTTTCAGAGGAGAAAATCTGAATTGGAAACCCATAGAGAATTCCCTGTCGCTTCACTTGAAATACTCATTCCAATTTCATCCGAACACCTATACCGACCGTATTTACAGAGGAGCCTATCAAGGTATCGGTGTGGCCTACTACAATATGTATGAGAAGCCGCAGTTGGGCAACCCGCTTACTGTCTATTTATTTCAAGGAGCGCGTATCGCCCGTTTCAACCAACGATTGTCGTTAAACTATGAATGGAACTTCGGCGCTTCATTTGGCTGGAAACCATATCACAGTGATTTGAACCCATATAATAAGGTGATAGGTTCAAAAGTAAACGCCTATCTGAATACAAACTTCTATTTCAACTGGATGCTCTCTCCCAAATTTGATTTCACAACAGGTGTGGCAGTGACGCATTTCTCTAACGGTAATACAAAATTCCCGAATGCGGGACTCAATTCCATCGGACTAAAAGTAGGATTGGTCTACAATATTAACAGAAAAGAAGAATGTTTTGCAAAACCTCTATATCAATCACCCGTACCTAAATTCCCCCGTCATATCAGTTATGACTTGGTATTGTTCGGTTCATGGCGCAGAAAAGGAGTAACTATTGGCGAAGGACAAATGGTTGCTTCTCCTGAAGCTTATCCGGTACTTGGATTTAATTTCGCGCCGATGTATAATTTCGGATATAAGTTCCGTGCAGGTATTTCATTGGACGGTGTTTATGACGGCAGTGCGAATGTATATAGTCCGGACGGATACGGTGACGAATTCCTCAAGCCGTCTGCCGCAAACAACTAGCCTAGGAGTTTCGGGACGTGCGAGTACGTAATGCTTACTTCACAGTTGGAATAGGATTAGGTACAAATGTGATTCATGCAGGCGGAGATTTAAAATCTTTCTACCAGATATTGGCACTAAAGATAGAAGTTACGCGCAGCTCATTCCTTCATATCGGATATAATTTACAGGATTTCCATGATCCTAACTATCTGATGCTGGGATTCGGATTCAGGTTCAATAATAAGTATCCAACTTTTCACAGACGATAGATGCTACGTCTAGTTTGCACAGACACATTCTACAAAATATACTGAAATTATCGGAATATATATATCAAATAAGTTACATGTTTATTTGATAAATCCTTGATTTTTCACCTCACGGACGATAACAATCACCTGAATATATTATCTCTCACATACTCCTAGTATGACCAGTATATAGGTTCAACACCTTAAATCTGAACAAAGTTGTAAAGATATTATTTTTTCCATACAACTATTGATCGGCGTAAAGCAATTACCCCTTTTTATATTAAAATTTTGCCCGTTGGCAGGAAATTACTACCTTTGTATCAGATACAATCATATTTGTTTACCATTAAAACCGAATCTGTTTATCGCAAGCCTAGACCGTTTTTGGGAAACTTCGGCATTTTTACCAGACAACAATAAAATCAAACAAGATATTCCTATACCAAGAATCTGCAAATCCTGCTACAAGATTCCGAAAAACTTGCGGCAAGTATGCAAAGTCTTCTTACGTTCTTTTTGATATGCGTATCCATCTTTTGAAAAGAAATCCCCCCTCTCCCGGAGAATCCCCCCCAAACCTTCAGAAGTTTCAGCCTCTCCGCAAACGTCCTGTTCATCGGCATTCCGGCTGACAGATTGATGCACTGAGATCCTTCAACTGCGTAGTTCTTTCTTTCAGCCGTGGTCAATAAATGTATAAAGGTGAATCCGAACACCGATAGAAAACCAAACAATACGACATCGCTTACCCTGTCACGCTGAAAGATCTTTCGCTGAAGGATTTTATCGTGCATATCCTTCAGCCGAAAAGCCGATGAACAGGACGTTTGCGGAGAGACTGAAACTTCTGAAAGAAAAACAAGGTGTTTTGCCATGTTATACAATACGAGTGGAAAAACATCAAAACATCCTGTTGTTTTTGAAAAAGCTCCTGTTCTTTTTTTAAAAGCTCTTGATCTTTTTAAAAAACATCCTTGTCTTTGATGTGGAATTTCTGAATACAAAATCCCATCAAAAAACACCGGTCCGATTCTCATAAGTAAAAACAGTGATTCAATATGGAGACAAAAATCATATTTTTCCCTCACTTATGCCTGTAACGCCTCTGTTCCTAAAAACACATCAAACATAGCGCATCAGTCATTCCCCAACGGAACAGCCGAGAAACTCTTATATTCCTGGTCTGCCCCATCACAATCACAGGATTGTCAGAGGTTTCATATATGCTCAATACTGAAGAACTGATCCTGTCAATCTGCCAGTAGCAGTAATCCAGAAGAAGATATCTGTTATTGGGAGTGATAAAATCATACCGGAAATAATGTACATGCTCTTCCACTTCCTCGCCATCACATGTCGTCCGTGATTTACAGGAAGCCTTACCATTCAGCCCGAACTCATAATGTTCACAGACTTCCGCATCCCTGCCATCCTCAGTACGTATCTGAAATGTTCTCTCCCATGCATAGCCGGTCAGATTGGTAACAATGGTATTGCTATCCTCCCCGTAATGTTCATCAATACAACCTGCAAGAAACAGTACGCATATAACTGTCGAGCCCAATAATCCAATTAATGTTTTTTTCATAGTCCGTCACTTTTTTATTTTATTGAATACTATACCGATATATAAAATAATCTGTTCAAGTCCCTCCTTGTTGTCTTTTTCATCAATCAGGACACGCTTTCATTCTTATATTATAATAAAAGCGAGGCATAAAAGGTCTGCGCCAGCAATCATACCATTAATACTGGAATCTTTTATAATTTAGCAAGTTGTCAAAATATCTCTCATCAAGAGAGGCCGGTCTGATTTTTCGTCCTTCCAGTCTGGCCTTTCTCATCATCCAGTTCAGGGATTCCATATCTCTAAGACGGAATTCAAACACTTCCTCAGAAATATTCAGTTCACTGCCACTTCCAGCATGACAAGTCATGATTCCATCTTCATCTATTGTACAATGCCTGTAAAAACGGTAAGGGGCAGCTTTCATCTGATTGTCCAGCATTTATACCGAACCGTTCTTATTCATTGCAACATATCTTTCAATTTAACCGAAACAGAAATTATAGGTATTTTCACTACAGATTTCAATCTGTCCGTTTTTACTTCCTATGAAAACTTTATTTTCACATACCAGCCAACCGACAGCCAATGCAGTACTTTCAATACTCAGGTTAAGTATCCTTGCAAGTTCGGATATTGAAACAGACTTCACCTCATTCAGTGTATACCATATTTTTTCAGCATTGATTTTTACAGATTTCTTATCCATGATCTTATTTATAAGTAGTTCCGAATTGAATTTATATATGAAGTAATATCGGTTTCCAGGAAAAAACCAGATACTTATGACATATAGACCAGACACATGAATCTATATATCAGCCTTGTATTGGAAATTTCTTTTCAGTGGAGTTCCAATGTTTGATAATACTTTTCAGGTAAGAGCGAGATTTGCACGTGTTTATTTTTGTCATAATATAATCTCCAGGCTTGTGCCTATGTGCAAACCCATCTAAATTAAAAGCGGAAGGGCATTAACCTCGTCTATAAGTGCGGGAGTCGAAGCCTTTGGTACAAACAGGAAACGCCCCCCGCTAAATATTGCAGGCTGAACGTATGGCTGTTCTTGGTACTTTCCGGGAAATTTCGACTTTTCACTTATACAGAACCAGCTAAACGCTTTTGTTTATAATTCCTTGTCCATTTTGATGAACATTCCAAACATACATGTATTTTACCAAAAAAACAACAATGTCAAGAACTTTTTTTTGAGTTTTTTGTTTGAAAACATTTTTTTTTTAAACAATTCATAACCAAATCATACAAAGCATTTTCACATACACGAAATATGACAGATATTTCCACATAGAATATCATTTGCTACATTCTATCCTTATAACTTGCCTTTATAACTCATCATCTGTAATGGAGCCCAATCCTTATATTTGTCCCATCACCTGCACCTTGCTTCTTCCGCTTCCGGTCTTCACCACCTGCACCTGCGCGGGGATACGTTCCGTCATCTCCGCCACATGGGAAATCACCCCTATCTTACGCCCTTGCATCTGCAACCGTTCCAAAGCATCCATCGCAATGCGCAGGGTGTCCATATCCAATGATCCGAAACCTTCGTCAATAAACAGCGACTCCACATTCATCCGGTTGGAGGATAAGGAAGACAAGCCCAATGCCAAAGCGAGAGATACCAAGAAAGACTCCCCACCCGAAAGGGAATGGACACTACGTACCTCACCATCATATCAAGATCCACAAATCTGCAAGGCCAGCGTGTCCGGAATACGCTGCAATTCATAACGGGGGGCAAGATCCTGCAAATGCCTGTTGGCATAAAGTAAAAGAACATCGAGCGTATAGCCTTGAGCTATTTCCTTAAACTTAGTCCCCGTTTGGGAACCGAACAACTCATTCAGTTTCGCCCAATTCTCGTAGATGGAAGTTTTCTCCTCCAATTCCTTCTTAATGCCGGCTATGCGTTCTTTACCTTTTATATGATTCTGTATCGTCACTTCTATTTGGGCCAAGCGCCCGGTTTCCGCTTCTTTGGCGGCGGTGCAGGCTGTCAATGTTTCAGCCAGCGACTCCCTGCTCTCCGTGGTATCCGGTTTCAAGGGAGCTTGCTGATGTTCCTCCTTTTTCTGTCTTCGCTCTGAAAGGACTGCCTGAAAAACGGTTTCCTTCTCTTTCAATGCACTCAATGCTTGTTTTTCAGCCAGTATCCAGTTTTTGTCTTTGGAAAGCAATTGTTCCAACTCGGCATACGTTTCCTTTTGAAGAGTGAGCCACTCGTTTATTTTCAACTCGTCTTGTTGCAAAACAGCAGTCAGACGGACTAATTCCTTTTCCAACTGCGCAATCTGCCCTTTGTAAGATTCTGCTTGTACGGTTAGAGAATGATGCAAGTTCATTGTTTTTCCTGTTGTTGTTCCAATTCCTTTTGTCGTTTAACATTGTTTGCAACGACCTTTTCGGTAAGTTCACCATTCAACAGAGAGGCGCGCAGACAAGTGCGTTCTTCCAGTTCAGTCTGTTGCTTTTCTTCTTTCTGTTTTTTCTCTTCGTACAAACGAATAGCATTCGCCTCTTCATTTTTCAAACTATCCCTTTGGGCAGATTTTGAGGTAAGAGCCTCTTTTATTTCGGTCTGCTCCTGCAGACGGGTATTCCATTGCCTGCCGAATTGCTGGACATAACGTTTCAACGTTCCCTGCTCCAATAAATCCTTCCAGGTAGGAATAATGGAAACGCAGGTTTCAACTTTTTTCAAGATATCTTCACTTTGTACTGTATAATTCTCAATCAAGGTGGACAGACGGGCCATCTCCAGTTGACGGGCATTCAACGTATTCTTCAGTTGTTCCATTTCCTTAGCAACCTGTTCTTTGGCACGGTTCAGTTCTTCTTCCTGCAAGGATTGGACATTGATCTGTTCCCTCATCGGATGATGAAGACTGCCGCAAACAGGGCAAGGTTTTCCCTCCTCCAACTGCGCACGGAGCAACAGAACTTCTGCCGGCAACAGACGGTTCAGGCGCTCGGCCTCTTGTTGTACGGATTTCAAACGTTGTTCCTCCATTTCATTCGCATTCCTTACTTTCTCCAGCAACTGCTGATTCGACAGAGTCTGCGTCTTTGCTATTTCCAAATTACTAAGCAAACTGGTTATCAATTCAACAGCCGGAATAAGTTGGGAATAAGCAGTATATCGCTCAAACCAAGTTTGCAAAATGTTTTGCTTCTCTGCCAACAGACTTATTTCCTTTTCAGTCCTACAGATAGATTGATGCAAATTATCCTTAGCTTGTAATGCCAAAGCCACTTCCTTCCGGCTTTCCACCAGTTGTTTTCTATTTTCTGCCAATTGCACATCCAATGCTCTAGCCTTATCCAATTGTGGTTCTTGTTGTAACAGATAAGCCTTGAATTCCGTTTGCGCCTTCTGAGCAGCTTCCCACTGTGCGGTCGCGGAAGTTTGCAAAGCAGCATTTTTCTGTATGGCAACCTGTATTTCGTTCAATCGGGAACGTCCGGCAGTAGTCTGTTGCCGGGCATTACGCTGTTCCATATACACATCGCGGATATCCTGCGCTTGCTCTATACGGGACAACAGTTCATAACGCGGACGGGCTGCTTCTATTTCTTTTCTGACAACCGAAAGTGTTTCTTCCGCCTGTATGCAACCTGTATTCAAGCGTCCTTCTTCTTCCAGCCATTTCAACTTGCCGGACAGGGTTTCCTCTTTTTTCTTCGAAACGGACAAGCGAACTTGTAATTCTTCCTTTTCAGCTGAAAGTTGCTGTAATTGCTCTTCTGTCAACAACTCAATGCCTTTAATACGTTCTTGCAATAATTTATATTCACCTTCCGCCCGCTTGGTGCGTTCATAGATGGAAGCAGAGATACGTGAGTAAATTTCGGTTCCGGTCAACTTTTCCAAGATTTCGGCTTTGTCAGTCTGACGAGCCTTCAGGAAGGTGGCAAAGTCACCTTGAGCCAGCAATACAGAACGGTTAAACTGTTCAAAAGAAAGCCCGATTAATTTACTGATGTGAGATAATAATTCTGTCTTTGTTCCTTGCTGTTCTACTCCTGAAGTGAGGTTAGTCAATGTCATTTCCACTTTTTGCAAGGAACCATCCACTTTGCCACGCGAACGTCGCACCGTCCAACGTGAGCGGAAAACCTCCCCTGTCAAAGCTACAAAGTCCACTTCCGAATAACCTTCGGCCGTACCCCGACGAAGGATGGAACGGCTGTCGTTTTGAGCAATTCCCCTGTCGGCGACATCCATAACAGAAACGTTATTCTCTTTCGCCTTGTTCATACGCGGCGTACAATCAAACAAGGCCAAGCATAAGGCATCCAACAAGGTTGACTTTCCGGCTCCGGTACTGCCTGTAATGGCGAATATACCTGCCGAACATAAAGGCTCAACGGTAAAGTCAATAACAAATTCGCCTTCCAATGAGGCTAGATTCTTCCCTCTTATCGCTACTATTTTCATATTCCGGCCTCCTTGATCACACTTTCCAACAATTGTTTCATGGTATCGGGCATCTCCGTCCCTCCATATTTTCGTTTAAAAACATCCAGTGCCATATCCAGCGGACGGATGGTCTGCAATCCCTCATAGGAAGTGGCGGCAATGCCACTTGCCTTTTTCTGTGGAAGCATGGCGGCGATGCGTGCCAACCGGACTGCTTTTCCTTTCAAAGCTTCCTCTATCTTATATTTATAAGAGGGTTCGGGTTCGGTCATCAAAATCTTTATTTCCAGATAGGGCGACCGAAGGGTGGCATCGCCATCGGGCAATTCCCCAATTGCCTGCAACACTTCTTCCAACGGACGGGCTTGAGGGGGAATGCTCACCAAACCGGCTAACGGCTCGAACGCTAATTTATTAATGTCGGTACCCTCGGCATCTATCGTTATCATGACTACCCCTGAGTATTATTCCTTCGGCAAGGACATAGCATGGGAGTTCC
>ENA-OQIM01000126-OQIM01000126.1-human-gut-metagenome-genome-assembly--contig:-NODE-126-length-25521-cov-1.808498_pt1 | contig 25521 bp, 43 predicted proteins | sample MGYA00242579_ERZ504744 | MGnify/ENA primary metagenome ERZ504744 (study PRJEB26092, sample SAMD00036441) | human gut metagenome | host: Homo sapiens | study: EMG produced TPA metagenomics assembly of...
CTTTATCCCATTGCGGCACGTTGCGGTGTTTCGCAAAAACAGATATCCAGCCACTAGATCAACGACGGAGCAACTAAGGAAGACCTTTCTGCCTCCATTTCCAGGCAGTTGTCAACCAGACCATTTCTGGTCTTGCCTGCGGTAAACCGATCCGCGGACACGTTGCCTTCCTTGGCGGGCCTCTTCACTTCCTTTCTGAGCTGAAGACTGCTTTTATCCGAACCCTGAAGCTGGATGATGAACATATTATCGCACCGGACAACTCTCATCTGTTCGCAGCCATCGGCTCCGCCTGAATGCAAAGCAGGATGTTACCGTTTCCCTGACTGAACTGAAGGAACGCATGCGGACTACCATCAAGCTGGATTTTGAGGTAGAACGTATGGAGCCGCTTTTTGCTACAGAGGACGACTACCAGGCTTTCCATGACCGTCAGAGTGCCTACAGGGTAAAAACCGGAGATCTTTCCACCTATAAGGGAAAATGCTTCCTGGGGATCGACGCCGGCTCTACCACAACAAAAACCGCGCTGGTAAGCGAAGACGGAACTCTTCTTTATTCTTTCTACAGCAGTAACAACGGAAACCCGCTGAAAACCACCATCAACTCCATCAAGGAGATTTACAGCCTTCTTCCGGAAGATGCAGAAATTGCTTTTTCCTGCTCCACCGGTTACGGCGAAGCCCTGATCAAAGCGGCACTTCTTCTTGACGAAGGTGAAGTCGAAACCGTTTCCCATTATTACGCAGCTGCTTTCTTTGATCCTGAAGTAGACTGCATCCTGGATATCGGCGGTCAGGATATGAAATGTATCAAGATCCGTAACCAGACTGTTGACAGTGTACAGCTCAACGAGGCATGTTCCTCAGGCTGCGGTTCCTTTATCGAAACCTTTGCAAAATCTCTGAACTACACAGTACAGGACTTGCAAAAGCAGCTCTTTTTGCAAAACATCCCATTGATCTTGGAACACGCTGTACTGTATTTATGAATTCCAAAGTTAAGCAGGCCCAGAAGGAAGGCGCTGAGGTTTCCGATATCTCCGCTGGTCTTGCCTACTCCGTTATCAAAAACGCCCTCTACAAGGTTATCAAGGTTTCCGATGCTTCCGAGCTTGGCAAGCATATCGTTGTACAGGGTGGTACCTTCTATAATGACGCAGTTCTCCGCAGCTTTGAGAAGATTGCCAACTGCCAGGCCATCCGCCCGGATATCGCCGGATCATGGGTGCCTTCGGTGCTGCTCTGATCGCAAGGGAGCGCTATCAGGAGGGTGAAAAAACCTCCATGCTTTCCATCGATCAGATCAACAGCCTCCAGTACACCACCTCCATGGCAAACTGCCGCGGATGTACCAACAACTGCCGTCTGACCATCAACAAATTCTCCGGTGGCCGTAAATACATCAGCGGAAACCGCTGTGAGCGCGGACTTGGAAAGGAAAAGAACAAGGATCATATCCCGAACCTTTTCGATTACAAATATAAAAGGATTTTTTCCTATGAACCTCTTTCCGCAGATAAGGCTACCCGTGGACAGGTTGGTATCCCACGTGTTCTGAACATGTTTGAGAATTACCCGTTCTGGTATACCTTCTTCACAGAGCTGAAATACCAGGTGGTGCTTTCTCCTACTTCCACACGTAAGATCTACGAGCTGGGTATCGAATCCATCCCAAGTGAATCCGAATGCTACCCGGCCAAGCTTGCTCACGGACATGTCACATGGCTGATCCGTAACGGTGTGAAGTTTATCTTCTACCCATGCATCCCTTACGAACGCAACGAGTTCCCGGATGCGGTCAACCATTATAACTGCCCGATCGTTACTTCCTATGCGGAAAATATCAAGAACAATGTGGACGAGCTCAGTGATCCATCCATCACCTTCCGCAACCCGTTCCTGGCATTTACTTCCGAGGATATCCTAACAAACCGCCTTGTGGAAGAATTCCAGGATATTCCTGCCGCCGAGGTCAAAGCTGCTGCCCATAAGGCCTGGGAAGAACTTGCAGCCGTACATACGGATATCCAGAAAAAGGGTGAGGAAACCCTGCAGTACCTGAAAGAAACCGGCCGCCGCGGAATCGTTCTTGCAGGCCGTCCATACCATATTGACCCGGAAATCCACCACGGTATCCCGGATATGATCAACAGCTACGGAATCGCCGTATTTACCGAAGACTCCGTTGCACACCTTGGACATCTGGAGCGTCCCATCCGTGTCAACGACCAGTGGATGTATCACTCCCGTCTCTACTCTGCCGCAAATTTGTAAAAACAAGAGAGGATCTGGATCTGATCCAGCTGAATTCCTTCGGATGCGGACTTGATGCCGTTACCACCGATGAGGTTTATGAGATCCTGGATGGAAGTGACAAGATCTACACCTGCCTGAAGATCGATGAGGTCAACAACCTGGGTGCGGCAAGGATTCGTATCCGTTCCCTGATCGCTGCTATCCGTGCAAAAACAGGCACAGAATAAAAAAAAGGAACATCAAGCCGGCTTCCATTGAGAAGATATCCTTTACCAAGCAGATGCGTAAGGAGTACACCATTCTCTGCCCGCAGATGTCTCCACTCCACTTCGGAATCTTTGAGGCTGCTTTTAAGGCATCCGGCTATAACCTGGAAGTCCTCCCCAACGACAACAAGCATGCTGTTGATGTGGGCCTTAAATATGTAAACAACGATGCCTGCTATCCGTCCCTGATGGTTGTGGGACAGATCATGGATGCTCTTCTTTCCGGCAAATATGACCTGAACAAAACTGCAGTCATCATGTCTCAGACAGGCGGCGGCTGCCGTGCCTCCAACTATATCGCATTCATCCGCCGTGCTCTGAAAAAAGCCGGCATGGAACAGATTCCGGTTATCTCCCTCAACTTAAGCGGACTGGAGAGCAACCCTGGCTTTAAGCTGACACTGCCGCTGATCAGGCGTATCGTTTACGGTGCCGTATTCGGTGATATCCTGATGAAATGCGTATATCGCATGCGTCCTTACGAGCTGGAAAAGGGTATCGTAAACGCAAGCACAAAATCTGGGAGCAGCGCGTCATTGCCTTCGACTGACAGGCAGCAGCGTCAGCATGGTCCTTCAAAAAAAATGTGCCGTGAGATGGTCCATGATTTTGATACGATCCCGATCTCCGATGAGAAAAAGCCTCGCGTTGGTATCGTAGGTGAGATCCTTGTCAAGTTCCTGCCTGCTGCCAACAACCACCTGGCAGATCTTCTGGAGGCAGAAGGGGCAGAACCGGTTGTTCCGGATCTTATTGACTTTATCTGCTACTGCTTCTACAACCAGAATTTCAAGGTTGAAAAGCTTGGATTCAAGAAATCCAAGGCAACCATCGCAAATCTTGGTCTCAGAGCCATCGACTGGCTGAGAAAAACAGCAAATGAGGCTCTGGAGCAGAGCCGCCACTTTACACCGGCCGCAGATATCCGTGATCTTGCAAAAATGGCTGCACCCATCGTTTCTGCCGGAAATCAGACCGGTGAAGGATGGTTCCTGACCGGAGAGATGATGGAACTCATCCACGGCGGTGTCCCGAACATCGTCTGCATCCAGCCTTTTGGATGCCTGCCGAACCACATCGTAGGAAAAGGTGTCATCAAGGAAGTTCGCCGTGAGCATCCGGAAGCCAACATTGTTGCCATCGACTACGATCCAGGTGCCAGCGAAGTAAATCAGCTGAACAGGATCAAGCTTATGCTTTCCACAGCACAGAAGAATCTGCATAAAGACGATAAAAAGACGCATAACAAGAAATGCAGGTTACAAACATCTTTTTCCCAAAAAACAAATTCAAAGCTGCACAGCCGCAGGATCCCTGCCGGCTGTGCAGCTCTTTTTATTTCAGATATGATTCCTGTCAGACAGATTTTTTCTCTGATCCATCACTCTTCACAGGAGGCTTTGCACGGAGCATCAAAGCTCGGGTTAAAGGCATAGAAATTCTTGGCATCCAGCTGCTCCTGCACGGATCTCAGTGCTTCACCGAAACGCTGGAAATGGACTACCTCTCTTGCCCGAAGGAAACGGATGGGATCTGCAACCTCCGGGATATTTTTCACCACCCGGAGGATATTATCGTAGGTGGAGCGTGCCTTCTGTTCTGCTGCCAGATCTTCAAACAGATCCGTGATCGGATCACCCTTACTCTGGAATTCGCAGGCATTAAAGGCACTCCACCTGCAGCCTGCGGCCAGATTCCCACCGTGTGGTCAATATAATACGGCCCAAGTCCGCTGTTCTCGATTTCTTCCATAGAAAGATCCTTTGTCAGCTGATGGACAATGGTGGATACAATTTCCAAATGTGCCAGTTCTTCTGTTCCCACATCATTGAGCACTGCCGCGACCATCCGGTTCGGTGCGGTAAAACGCTGGGAAAGATACCGCATGGAAGCTCCTATTTCTCCGTCCGGCCCACCATACTGGCTGGATATAAACTGTGCCAGCTTTGCGTTGGGCGTCTTGATATTTACAGGATACTGAAGCCTTTTTTCATAATTCCACATACCTTATCTGCACCCTCCTTCCTGTTCCCATGGAAACGGCTGTTCCATCCACTGCCATGACTTAAGATTGCTGTCGTTTCCGGTATCAATGGTCAGCGGTCCATAAAATTTGCATATTTTTCCAGGAGCTCATTTCTTCTGGCTGAAAGCTCACTGTAATATTCAAGAGCTCTTTTTTCTTTTGGATGCGTATCCAGAAAAAGGAGAAGATCGTCAATGGCAAAGCTTACCTGGTCAATAAACTGCAGCAGTTCTTTTTTGGAAGTACAATTTCCGGACATCATCGACTTCCTCCTCTCCTGCCGCAAAACGGCTTGCAAAGCTCAGGGAAAATAGTTCCGACCTGAAGAGCTTTTTTCAGCTCAAAGGTAGGCGCAAATTCCTGGTATGGCACATACGCCATTGCAGGAACCTGTTTTGCCATATCAGAAAATGATCGATCCGTCCGGCCTGCCATCCCGCTATTCATCCCACAGGTATACTGATATGGCCGGCAGCCCGAACGATTCATCTGAAATCGGTCCATAATCGAAATCCTTTCATTCATGATCACGCTATATTTTATGACCGTTTTTTAAACTTGTGAAAACAGGAATGTTCACTTTCCTTCACATATATCTATCTTTCTGCCATTTTTTTCTATATATACAGGAAAATATTACTGTTTAAAAATCAGATATACAGTGCTATAATATCTTTGCCTATCTTTACACGGATGGGCGCTTTTACTTATGATTTGTAGCCCTGACCGGCTATTGAAGGAGGAAATTATGCAGGTAATTATTGTAGGCTGCGGAAAAGTCGGTAGAAATCTTGCAGAGCAGCTTCAGGCAGAGGATATTGATATCACTCTTGTCGACGTTATTGCCGACAAGATCAATGATCTCTGCGAAAATATCGACGCTATGGGAATCGTCGGTAATGGTGCCAGCATCAATACTTTAATGGAGCAGGTGTTGATACTGCAGATATCCTGATCGCAGTTACCGCTTCTGACGAGCTGAACCTTCTCTGCTGTCTGATCGCGCAGAAGGCCAACCACTGCCAGACTATCGCCCGCGTCCGTAACCCCATTTATGAAAAAGAAATCGGATTCATCAAAGAACGTCTTGGTGTTACCTGATCATTAACCCGGAGTTTGCCGCTGCCCAGGAAATTTCACGGCTTCTCCGTTTTCCATCTGCGATCAAGATTGACACCTTTGCACGTGGTCGTGTAGAACTTCTCAAGTTTAAAGTTCTCCCGGAATTCAAGCTGGACGGAATGAGCGTTTCCCAGATCTCAGATGCTTTCCGAAGTGATATTCTGGTCTGCGCGATCGAGAGCCGTGACAATGTATCCATTCCTGGTGGTGATCACATTATACACGACGGAGATATGGTTTCCATTCTGGCCTCTCCGCTTAATGCAGCGGCATTTTTTCCGTAAGATCGGTCTCAAGACCAATCAGGTCAAAAACTGTATTATCGTAGGTGGCGGAACCATTTCCTATTATCTTGCCCATGCACTTCTGGATATGAAGATCAGTGTCAAGATCATCGAGCAGAACAAAAACCGCTGTGAGCACTTAAGCGAACTGCTTCCAGATGCGACTATCATCAATGGTGACGGAACGAACCGTTCTCTTCTTCTCGAAGAAGGACTTTCCGAGTCCGAATCCTTTGTCACTCTGACGAATCTGGATGAGGAGAATGTATTTCTTGCCCTCTTTGCCAAAAGCATCTCCGATGCCAAGCTGGTTGCCAAGGTCAACCGTCTGGAATTTGATGATGTCATCGACTCCCTGGATATCGGAAGTGTCATCTATCCGAAAAATATCACTGCTGATTATATCCTGCAGTATGTCCGTGCCACTCAGAACAGCATCGGCAGCAATGTAGAAACTCTTTATCATATTCTGGATGGCAATGCAGAAGCACTGGAATTTGCGATCCGTGAGGAATCTGCCGTAACTTATATCCCTCTTGCAGAGCTGAATCTCCGCAAAAATCTTCTGGTGGGATGCCTGAACCGCAACGGCCGCATCCGCATTCCCCGTGGTCAGGATATGATCCAGGTGGGAGATACCGTGATCATCGTAACCACTCACAAGGGGCTTCGCGACATCACAGATATACTTGAAAAATAGAGGTACTGCCAAATGAATTATTCGATTATTATTTATATCCTGGGATGGATCATGAATGTGGAGGCTGTCTGTATGCTGGTTCCCGGCATCACTGCCCTTATCTACCGCGAAAAATCCGGTATTGCCTTCCTGATCACGATCCTGGCATGTCTGGCCATCGGTGTTCCTCTGGTCAGCCGCAAGCCCTCCAAAAAGCATTCTACGCCCGTGAAGGTCTTGTTACCACTGCCTTAAGCTGGATCGTTCTCAGTATTGTCGGCGCTGTGCCTTTTGTACTCAGCGGAGCTATCCCCAATCCGATCGATGCTTTTTTTGAGATCGTTTCCGGTTTTACCACAACCGGTTCCAGTATCCTTTCTGATCCAACACAGATGCCTTACTGCATCAACATCTGGAGATGCTTTTCCCACTGGATCGGCGGTATGGGGGTTCTGGTATTTATCCTGACACTGCTGCCTCTGGCAGGTGGCTATCATATGAACCTTATGAAGCAGAAAGCCCCGGTCCTTCCGTAGGAAAGCTTCTTCCAAAAGTCCAGTCAACTGCCAAGATCCTGTACAAGATCTACATTGCGCTCACTGTTGCACTGATCATCCTCCTGCTTCTTGGAGGGATGCCTCTTTACGACAGTCTCTGTGCAGCATTTGGAACTGCCGGAACCGGTGGTTCGGAATCAAATCCGACAGTATGGGAAGTTACAGCTTATATATTCAGATCGTCATCACTATCTTTATGATCCTGTTTGGCGTAAACTTCAATGTCTATTTTCTTCTTCTCACCAGGAAGTTTTCTCAGGCATTGAAATCTGAAGAGGTCCGCTGCTACTTCTTTGTGATCATCGCTTCTGCCTGATGATCACTTTCACGTCCGGCATCTGTTTGACAATGTGTGGGAAGCACTTCAGCAGGCATTTTTCCAGGTTGGTTCTATTATCACCACCACCGGTTATGCCACTACGGATTATAACCAGTGGCCTGCGGTATCCAGAACGATCCTGGTACTGCTTACCTTCTGTGGTGCCTGTGCCGGCAGTACAGGCGGCGGAATCAAGATTTCCCGTCTTCTGCTTCTTGCAAAATCTGTTCGCAAGGAACTGCATCTTTATCTGCATCCCAATGCAGTAAAAAAGATCAAAATGGACGGAAAAGCGGTGTCTCACGAAGTTATGCGTGCCACCAATATTTATATGATCGTTTATCTGATGATCGTTGCTGCATCTATCTTTATCATCAGTTTTGATGAATTTGATCTTGTAACAAATTTCACAGCCGTAGTCACCACTTTAAACAATGTGGGGCCCGGTCTTTCCCTGATCGGTCCTACCGGAAACTTCGGGATCTTTTCTCCGCTGTCCAAGCTGGTCCTTTCTTTCGATATGCTGGCCGGCCGACTGGAGCTATTTCCGATCCTGATTCTTTTCCTTCGTGAAACCTGGAAGAAATTCTGATAAATATTCGTCATATTTTGCTATGTTTGTGGCATAAATTGTTCTTTTCACATTTATTTCAAATGTTAGACACACTTTCTTCACATTTTTACTGTATATTATAAACCATAGAAGGTGATGAACTTTCTATAATATTTTTCTTTTTCATACGCGCCGGTACGAAAGTACCGGCCTCCTTCCATTTATGGAGTATTTTTTTCCACTCCCTCATAATCGAAATCCGGAATAAAGCTTTCTGAAGCAGTTTCTCCTTCCTGGATAAATCCATTCTGAATCCCCATATCCACAGCAGCATCCAGAACTTTTTCATACTCTCTTTTTGTAACTTTCCGGTTTAATTCCTTAAATTCCACAAATTTTTCTCACCGGCGTATACTGATTCATAATACTGATATAAATATCTTCCCCATAGGTTTCATGAAGATACCTCAGAGCCTTTATGGAATTTCCTGTATGTCCCGGCAGGATCAGATGACGGACAATGGTTCCTTTCCGGATGTATCCATCCTCTCCAAACTCACATTTCCCGGTCTGACGCACCATCTCTCCAATTGCAGCCTTTGCAGCCTGCACATAATCCGGCGCATTAGAAAATTTCTGTGCAAGCTCCGGATCCAGATATTTCAGATCCGGAAGATAAATGTCCACATATCCTTCCAGAAGCTTCAAGGTTTCTGTTTTTTCATACCCGCTGAATTATACACCACCGGAATATCCAGACCCTTCCTCCGGGCCATATCCAGTGCCTCTATGATCTGTGGTACATAATGTGCACCTGTTACCAGATTGATGTTTGCAGCTCCTTTTCCTTCAGTTCCAGAAAAATCTCTCCAAGCCGTTCCACACTTACAGCCCGTCCCCTGCTCCCGATGGCAATATCATGATTCTGGCAGAAACAGCAGCGCAGCCCGCACCCGGAAAAGAACACTGCCCCGGAGCCTTTTGTTCCGGAGATACAGGGTTCCTCCCACATATGAAGTGCAGCCCTTGCCAGATAAATTCTCTCATCCATGCCACAGAAGCCTTTTTTCCCTGCACCCCGGTCTGCCAGGCATTCTCTTGGACAAAGAGCACAAGCTGACATAATTTCTTCCGTACAGTGCGCGCTCCCTGCCATACTGCTGATTTTATTTTCATTCTCCACTTTCACTTTTCTCCTGATCTTTCTTCCAATATCGTTATTTTCTGTTATCTAGTACTAGTTTAGCACATCACGTCTGCTGCCAACAAGGCTTTCTCTGTTTACACTATATCCTTAATATAGTACAATGGATTTCATGGAATCTTAAGAATTTACCCCTTTCGTCTTAATTTCCGGCTGCTATTCTAATAACATCAGGGAGGTACAAAAAAGTGGCTAACATACTTGTTTGCGATGACGACAAAGACATCGTGGAAGCTATCGAAATCTATCTTACGCAGGAAGGCTATCACATTCTGAAAGCCTATGACGGACAGGAAGCACTGGATATCCTGAACAGCGAAACTGTAGATCTGCTGATCATCGATGTGATGATGCCCCGTCTCGACGGGATCCGGGCAACAGTCAAGATCCGGGAAAGCAATCCTCTGCCATCATCATCCTGTCCGCAAAATCTGAAGACACGGACAAAATCCTGGGCCTTAACATCGGTGCAGATGACTATATCACCAAACCTTTCAATCCTCTGGAGCTGATCGCAGGGTAAAATCCCAGCTGCGCCGGTACACACAGCTTGGCTCCGCTGCACCGGCAGCATCGGAACACATCTACACAACCGGAGGTCTTACGGTAAACGATGACAAAAAAGAGGTGCTGGTAGATGGAGAAGCGGTACGGATGACGCCCATCGAATATAATATCCTGCTTCTTCTCATGAAAAATCCCGGACGTGTTTTTTCCACCACACAGATCTACGAGAGCATCTGGAATGAAGATGCTCTGGCCGCAGATAACACTGTAGCCGTCCACGTCCGTCACATTCGCGAAAAGATTGAGATCAACCCCAGGGATCCCCGCTATCTGAAAGTTGTCTGGGGCCTGGGTTATAAAATCGAAAACTGAGCCGGTGAGCCAGCCGGCCATGAAGTATCTGTACTTCAGAAAGGGGTATTATGAATAAAAATAAACATACGGAAAAAACCGTTCATTTATGCGCATTCCTGCTCTTGTCCTTGCCCTTATCCTGCCTCTGATCATGGTCTTTTCAGCGGCACTGGTGATCCAGGCAGGTATCCGGATGGACTCTGCAGAAGATCTTAAAACAAAGGATTATTTCCAGACCTCTGCTTTTGCTGACAGCTTTTACTCAAAAGCTTCCACAATCCTGTCCGGAATCTCAGCCAGAGAAATCCTGGATAAAACAAACGAAGATGCATACATTGATCTCGGAGAGCTTTATAACGGAGATTCTCTCTCCTTCAAAAACACCTCCGGACTAGCCTATTCCTTCAATGATCTTAAGGAATGGAGCTCACAGACGATCCATTCCAATGATAGCTGGATCGTCCTGAGCCTTACCACCCCGGAGGGTGAAACAAAATATATGTACTATTCCGATTTCAAAAAGGCTCTGGAAGACGGAACCCTGCAGCTAAATGCCAACTCCGGTGCCCTGAAATACGAGGGAATTTCCCAGAAAGACTGGACTGAGCGTATTCTTTCCTCTCTGAGCGCCGAATATGCAGACGGCGGCATCCAGTCACAGGAACCTTTGAAAAACATCACAGACAAAAACGGAAACGTGGTTTACACAGATGTGGCAAATATGCTCACTCCGATCCTTGAAATCCCTGTGCACCGGAAGGTTACGACAGTCTCCTGGATTACATGAATTCCACCTCATCCAAAACCAGGAATTTCAAAGGGAACCTGAACGATGCCTTTGAGCAGCTGGATAATGCCCGGGATCTTTTTTCCAGCTGGACAGAAGCTGCTCAGACACTGGAGGAGTACAGCAGTGATAATTCCAATATCCATTATGCCTATACGGATAACACCTCACAGAAAATCTTCACAAATACAGATGCAGCCTATACTTCCGACCTGACTGATATTTCCGGTTTTTCAGACAAAAAGCCTTATGTGTTCCTAAGTGTCAACGAAGCTGCCACAGATGAGAAAAATGCCCGGAATGGTCTTATGAATCTGAACCTTTCCGCTGCTGCAAACTCTTCTGTAGGAAGCTGGATCGATCTCCTTCGAAACTCCACATACGATGAAAACTGCAGTTTCTTGCCTGGATCGATGATACCAGCCTTCCTGTACAGGATTCCATTAAAACTGACAGACAGCATTTTCTGACTTACCGTACTTTATTTATCCCGGCTGCTGTGATCACCATGATCAGTCTTCTGCTCTTTATCATAGATTTTATCTGGCTTACTGTCCACACCGGAAGAAGAAATTCCGATAGCGGTAATGCAGACACGGCTCAGCCAGAACTGAACTTTTTTGACAGGATCTATACGGAAGCAGCAGCCGGACTCGTGTGTATCCCGGCACTTGGTGTATTGACCGCAGGCTGAGCATGCAAGCTTGCACCTATAACCTTGTCTCCTCCCTGATCATCCTGGGTATCACGATTTTCCTGATCACGTGCCTGTTCTGGATCGGCTATTTAAGCCTGATCCGCAGGATCAAAGCTCGCACCCTGTGGAAAAACAGCCTGCTTCGCAAATGCCTGAATCTTCCCCGTCTGTGTCTTTGTAAAGCCGGTAAGCTGATTGATTTTTTCTCCAGGAATACCATCAGCAGAATACGTATGGTAGTGGGACTTGGCGTATTTCTATTCCTTGAATTTTTCTTCAGTGCCCTGCTCGCGGCATCTGATGGATGGTTCCTGATGTTTTTGCTTCTATTCCTTCTGGATCTGGGTGCGCTTTTCTGCGTCTACAAAATTGCTCTTGGACGGGAACTCCTCCTTGATGGCCTGAAACGGATCACCGATGGAGAGCTCACTTACAAGATCCCGGAAAAGGAACTCCGTGGTGATCAGAAAGCAATGGCACAGTATATCAACCGCATTGGTGACGGGCTGGACGCTGCCGTGGAAAAAGCCTCAAAGATGAGCGTATGAAAACCGAATTGATCACCAATGTCTCCCATGATCTGAAAACGCCGCTGACTTCCATCATCAATTACATTGATCTGCTGAAAAGGCTAAACCTCAAAGATCCGGAAGCACTGAAATATCTTGAGATCCTGGACTCAAAGGCACATCGTCTGAAAAGTCTGACCGAAGATGTAGTGGAAGCTTCCAAAGCCAGTACCGGAAATCTTTCTCTGGAAATGACGGAACTGAACTTTGTGGAAATGCTTTACCAGGTGATGGGTGAATTCGAAGAACGGATGGAAAGCAGACATCTGACCCTGATGACACATCTGCCTGATTCTCCTGCCATGATCTATGCCGATGGCAGACGGATGTGGCGTATCCTTGAAAATCTTTTCGGCAATATTCTGAAATATGCATGGAGAACACAAGTCTATGCAGAAGTTCTTCTGGAAAAAGATCAAGTCATCTTTACCCTGAAAAATATTTCCGCACAGCCTCTGAACATTCCGGCTGAAGAACTGACCGAACGTTTCATCCGCGGCGATGTTGCCAGAAATACAGAAGGCAGCGGACTTGGATTATCCATCGCACAGAGCCTTACCCAGCTTCAAGGTGGCACCTTTAAACTTTATCTGGACGGTGACCTTTTCAAAGTCTGCTTAAGTTTTCCACAAAAGATCTCTCCCACAGCCTTATCCGCACCGGAAGATTCTCATTCCGAAGCACATTCTTAACCATTCATAAAAAAACAGCAGCGGAAGCCTGATGATATGATGGATCAGGAGCCAGGCTGCTGTTTTTCTCTTATTTTTGTTCTCTTTTACACTTTAATGGTGATCTCACGGTCTGTCCGGTTATATTTATAATACCGGACTCCGGCTGCATCCAGCATTTTTTTTGGATGCGATCACCGACGGAGTATCTGCATATTTATCACAGTCGTATACGATAGTCCTGATCCCTGCCTGGATAATAGCCTTGGCACATTCGTTGCAGGGAAACAGGGACACATAAAGCTTGGCACCTTCCAGACTTCCTCCCCGGTAGTTCAGGATGGCATTGAGCTCACTGTGTGTCACATAAAGATATTTGGTATCCAGCGGATCTCCTTCTCTTCCCCAGGGAAACTCATCATCGGAACATCCCTTTGGAAATCCATTGTACCCCATTGACAGGATCTTGTTATCTTCACTTACGATACAGGCACCAACCTGTGAATGCGGATCCTTGGAACGCATGCCGGAAAGCATGGCAACACCCATAAAATACTCATCCCAGGAAAGATATCCCTGTCGTTTCTGTCCTTTTTTATCCATACAGAATCCTCTTTTTCTATTGGTTTCTTACTGATCGATCAATCCTCGATCATGTTGATCCTTCTGATATGACGCTCATCCCCGGAAAATGGTGTATCCAGGAATGTATCCACGATCTTCAGAGCAAGTCCCGGTCCTACTACACGACCGCCCATGGCCAGAATGTTGGCATCGTTATGAAGTCTTGTTGCCTCTGCAGTAAAGCAATCTGTACAAAGTGCAGCACGGATTCCCTTGAATTTATTAGCAGTGATGGAAATTCCGATACCTGTTCCGCAGATCAGGATTCCTTTCTCACACTCACCGTCCACGATCGCCTGTGCTACTTTCTTTCCATAAACAGGATAGTCTACAGATTCCGGACCATTGCATCCAAAATCTTTGTACTCCAGTCCTCTCTCTTCCAGATGCTTCTTTACCTCCTGCATCAGCTCATAGCCGCCATGATCACATCCCAGTGCTATCATTTTCTTTCTCCTCCTCAACGTTGATAATTTTATGACCAGCCGCTTTCAGTAAGCGTTCATGATCGCCTGTCCCATTCTTGGTGTAAAAAATGCCTCTGAATAAATGGCACTTACATTACAGTTGTCAAAATCACGCAGGACCTCGTACAGATGATGCGCGATCGTTTCTTCCTGCTCACGGCTTCCGATACTCTTTACGATTCCATGTGAATATCGGCCTTTTGTTTCATCTGTTGCGATAATTCCCACAGTCAGTCCCTTATCCTCAGCCTCTCCGGCTCTTCTTTCGATCTCCGCGATCACACCCTCTGTGGACCCCTCCACAATGGCAAGATCTGCCTTTGGTGCATAATGACGGTATTTCATTCCCGGTGCTTTTGGATGGACCTTGCTGTCCGGTTTGATCAGTCCCTTATCCATCCTTACATCTCCAAGTGTTTCCCGGAGCATTTCCAGGGAAATATATCCCGGCCGCAGGACTACCGGTATGTCTTCTGTAAAATCTACGATCGTAGATTCCAGACCGATATTTACCTGTCCTCCATCAATGATCATATCAATGGCTTCTCCCAGATCCTCTGCCACATGTCCTGCTGTCGTAGGACTTGGTCTTCCGGAAGTATTGGCACTTGGCGCTGCCACATATCCGCCAGCCGCAAGGATCAGCTCCTGTGCGATAGGATCACTTGGAAAACGTACTGCCACACTGTCCAGTCCTCCGGTTGTTTCCTTTGGCACGATATCTGCTTGGGAAGGATCATTGTCAGCGGACCCGGCCAGTATTTCTCAGCCAGTATTCTGGCTTTTTCAGGAACCTCCGTAACGATCTTATCCAGGTCACGGATATCTGCGATATGTACGATCAGCGGATTGTCCGAAGGTCTTCCCTTGGCTGCATAGATCTTCATCGATGCTTTCGGATCCAGGGCATTTCCTCCAAGGCCGTATACAGTCTCTGTGGGAAATGCCACAAGCCCGCCGTTTTTCAGGATCTCGCCACCTCTGGCAATTGCCTTTCTGTCTATATTCTCCGCTGTCATAACTGCTATTTCTGCTTTCATTTTACGCTCCATTTACTGTCTGATATAAATCCCCTGCTCTTCAATAAAATCTTCCAAATCCTGAAGGGCATCCTGTGCCCAGGTTTCGGATTTCTGAAAAGTCTCCGGGAAAAACATGTCTTTTACTATTTTTTTACCTGTTTCTGTTTTAAAGATCTTCTCTGCACTTTTCTTTATATGTTCTTTATCCAGTCCATCTTCAAAATAATTAACCAGAAAATCAGCTTCCACAAGGATCTGATAATCCAGCCCGTCAATATCCTTATAGGTATGATGATGTCCTACCAGATATTCCACTCTGCGGATCACCCTCTCCTGAAAGCCCAGTGCGGTAAGCATCTCTCTGGCAGCTGCCGGACCTTCTGCTTCCTGCGTCTTTCCATCAGAGCGTCCGTATTTTTCCATACCGACTTTGATCCCGATATCATGAACGAGAGCCGCAGCTTCCAGAACATACATCGTATCTTCATCCAGACCCTCACTCTGCCGATCAGCTTGAAAGATCATGCACCTTCACAAAATGCTGGATATGCTTCGGATCCCCCTGATAATAATGGATCATTTCCATATAAAGTCTGTCGATTCTGTTCATAATATCCTCCTCTCTGCTGCCATCCTGCAACTGTCACTTTTTTCTGTATACTGCTCAGCAGAAATCTCCTGCTGAGCATATCCGTTAACAGATAGCTACATAATAGTTACATTATAGCGTTATTATGGAAAAAATGTCAATCCTGCTCCACTTTCACAATGTAGGTTCCTGACATATCATCTTCAAAGACAATACTTCCCAGACTCTGAAGAACACGGTCATTAAGCTCTGTTCCGTATTTTTCTTTTTCCTGTCCTCCTACAAAGATATAGGAAATATCATAACGGCTGATCAGTTTTTTTACCGTCTCTGCATCTGTAGATGTATAAATAGTCTGGATGTCCGCACTTTTTTCATTGAGGTCAGGTACATTATTTCTCCAGAGCCATTCATGCACATACCATCCCAGTACGGTCGGAAGCCCCGTAGATGCAGAAACTCTCTCATATCCGGTATAGCTGTCCCCGTTAGCCTCGAGCACCACAGGAGAGCCCTTGATATTCTGCTTCAGCCAGCGGATCGCCGACGCATCCTGAGGAAAATCCTGCTCAAGAAATGTAGTTGCATCCAGTCCCTGATACTCCGAAACCTTCCAGACATCCCCAAACCAGGAATGCACGGCATTTCCGAAATAGCCCACGGTCCAGAGCAGTACAAAAAGTCCCACACCTGAAAGGATCCGGATGATTTTCTGTCTGGATACCACCAGCATACGGTAAATCCCATATCCCATTGTCATTCCGAAAAGGATATATGCCTGATACGTCAGCTTGAACATGGTATTGGCTCTGGCATTTCCATTTTCATAAATATCCCGTACATATACAAGCTCCGGGATCAGAACCAGTCCGATAGCACATAAGCCCATGATCACTGCAAAAGATCCGGAACTGTGAGCGCCTCCAGCAGCCTGTAAAGGCTTTTGTGCTCATGTCCCTCATTTTTTCTGTGATGACAGACAGGATCAGCAAAACAGTAAGAAGCACCGGAAGTCCCCAGAGGATCAGAAGCTGATACCACAGTGAATGATGCTGTGCCAGTGCCACCCCCTGTACCATCGTATCAAATTTCAATGTAAAGGGCAGAATCACCAGATAAGAGAGACCTATGATCTCCACTGCCTGTACGATCGTCACTGCCAGGATCCTGATTATCTTTCCCTCAAATCGTATGATATTTGCGATCAGGACAACTCCACCGGTCACTACAAAATAGATCACAAAATCCCAGTAATTGTCCACTGGAACATGCCAAGAAAAACGGACGCCAGAAGGATGTGCGGCATCAGAAGCTGTCTCAGCCAGAAAACACTGCGTTCCTGTTTTTCAGGCTCAGGCCCTCTTTTTCGGATCATTTTCAGCCATGCATAGAGCATTCCCACCAGAAATGTCACAAACATCACATTTACCACATGGGCATGAAGATCTCCCAGAACAAAGGAATAGCATGGGAATTCATGTATGGTCTTATCACTGTCATTCACCGGATTATACCCTATGTAACGAGTTGCATCCGGGAACCAGTAGCTGGCTGTTTCTGCCACTCCCTGTATCTTCCGAATCAGCGGCAGTACACAACGGTAGACGATATAATGTACATTTCCTGCGATAGATACCGCAATGCCTGCAGTAATTCCTGCCAGTGACGGAAGATATTTCTTCTTTCCATCCAGCCGTCCATACAGCCTGTCCTTCGTCATCTGACGGACCAGCGAAAACGGATACACAAAGGCAAACGCTGCCACAAAGGTACGCATCAGATTATAAGTCACTTCCACTCTGCTTCCTGTAAGCTTCGTAAGAAATACTGCAAAATACTGTCCGCCATAGTAATAATTGATGGTTCCCTGAGAATACCAGAGATCACGTGCAGGAAGAGTTTTGCTTCGCATCATGCCTCCATGAAGCCATAATCCATAAATTCTGTTCCGTATGCCTGCGGCCGGAATCCAGCCAGATAAGTCCAGAGCAGAAAAATCCCCAAAAACAAAAAGCTCCTCCCGAAAGAATCAACCGGATCTTCCTGACGGATAACATTCAATCCCTTGCTTCAGCTGAACATGAAAAAGTACAGCACACAAAATGCCAACAGCCACAGATACTCCTACACACACTGCTGCTGTAAAAGGAAGAATTTCCACCGCTACCAGAAGCCAGGTGAGAAATCCGGTAACCGCAATGGCAAGTACCTTTGAAAAAAGCCAGCCCCGGTCTTCAAAGCCTCCGAAAAGCCTTCCTGTGACCGGCATTGCCACCATTCCCATAAACAGTGCAAGCAGCCACCACGTCCAGAATGTCCATACATCTCCTCCCAGGAGATACGCAGAAAGTACTGTCAGGATCACTGCTGCAGTCAACTCCGGAAATAATTCTTTGATCTTTTTTTTTTCATCCTTCTGTTCCTCCTGTATCAGATCCTGCCCCGCAGACGGTAAAAGTCCGCAAATGCCTGTCTTCCGATCTTTATGATCCGTTTCATATTGATAGAATTTTTTCGGCCTGTCTCGGTCGGAATGTAATGGGGATATATTCCACATAAAGATGATGTTTTTCATAGATCACGGTCATCAGCACATTGGAAAGGAAAAATCCGCCTGGGATACGCTTCAGTACTTTGGCGAGCTGTTTTCCATCCATCAGCCGATATGGCGTATTTGCATCTTTTACCCAGGTTCCAAAAATAAGAAAAAGCACAAGCCGCAGTATTCTTGTCACAAAAACCCTGGAAAGCCCGTCCTCTCTTTTCTGCCGGTAGCCGATAAGAAGACCGCACTTTTGACGTTTTTCCCAGAACTGCCAGAATCCTCCGGAAGTGTCTGGCCGTCTGAATCCGTCTGAAAAATATAATCGGCACCTTTTTCTACTGCGTAACGATATCCCCTGAGTATTGTTCCTCCATGTCCTTCATTCGGTTTATCGATTCCTATAAGACGGTCATAATTTTTCTGATAATTCTGTATTTTTTTGTAGGTAGCATCTTTGCTGCCATCATTCAGGATCACCAGGCGGCTGTCCCCGCCGATCCTCTCCACTATCGATACCATTGCTCGATCACGGTCCCGATATTTTTTTCTTCATTATATGCCGGCATAATGATATATAGCTGTCATGTTTCATAGATTCTTATTCTCCCATCCTCTGAGGTATACACCAATGGATATGTCTCCCTGATGATATCCTCACGACATTCCTGCTGTTCAAATTCCATATCCTCCTCAAACAGGATATATGTGATCTTTTCCTGTTTTACGGCAGCTTTCAGTAGCTCCGGATCATCCGTGGTATACATGAGCACTGCCTGGCCGGCACGATAGCCCGTATCGTACCCTGCAGACCATGCATAATAAGGCCATCCGCAATACAGCATAGCACCGGACATAGTGACCTCGTTCATGGTATATTCCGGTGTCAGCAGAAGATCATTTTTCTTAAGATTTGCACTGAGCCAGTCCGTCAGGCTGCTTTCCATATTTACAGTCATCCTGTGTGCGGAATCGTTGTCTCTTAAGATGATCACGTAATCATAGATCCCCGTTGCACTAAGACAGATACAAAGAACCGCTGCCGCTGCGCGACCGGCCCATTTCTTCCAGCTGTTTTTCCCTGCAAGGAAAACACATCTTACGATCCATCCCCAGAAAACTGTCACAAAGGCATAGGAAATCATCACATATTTATGATTGACATTGATGTCCGGAGTCAGAGATACCAGAAATGCAAATGCCATTGGAAGCAAACAGCCCATCAGCACTGCCCGCTGACCTCTCTTCAGAAATACTGCTGCCACGATCATTCCCACAAAGAAAAATCCACTGATCTCCACCAGATACCAGAGTACACCGGAAATGCTTTTATTGTCTGCCAGAAAGCCCCAGTAAAAGGATGGACTCATAACACTTCCCGACACAAAGATCTTCGACTGCAGTTCCGAAAAAGCACTGCCAGTCCGGCACAGATCACATAATCCAGCTTACCGTCAGAAAACGCTGCCAGTCCGGCAAGGATCAGAAGGCCGCCGATCAGCGCAGCCCCGTTCCAGAAGGCAGTTAATCCCAGAAACAGCCCCAGAAGGATCGCCGTACCCACATTTCTGCAGATCCAGGCTTCTTTTGTAAAAAAACGGTTGCGGACCCACAAAAAGCCCTGCTCCTTGTGACTACATCCGGCTTCCACCCAATCCATAAAGATCCATACCGCTACAGCTGCCATCAGAAGGCCGAAAGCCAGATGACGCTGGTTCAGATATACATTGAAATTCCATAATCCCCAGTTTTCATTGGTAGTATAACCGATAAACGCCGTATTTTCTTCCAGAGTCCGTACAAGGTCCCCCGCCTGAAGATGTTCCCACAGATAACGCCAGAACGCTGTTCCGCTGCGGAAAAAAAGAAAACAATGGCAGCTGCCCCTGCCCAGAAGCTTTTGAACATCCGGTAGCTGATCCCGTAAAGCACCATAAGAAATCCCACCAGAGACAGGATGCTTACCAGATTATATCCCAGATCAAGACGAAGGCCCAGATACTCCAGATTTCCCACAAGGAACTGGAACATAAAATGATATTTCACATCCTGCCCGCCATAATGCGGATACTGGGTAGGAAAATTATTTCCCCTTGAAAAAGATCGCATCATTGCCGTATGGGGTGCATAATCTCCGTATACCGAAAAGCCGGAGTACAGAATGCCGTCTTTCATATGGAAAACGTAAAACATCATCCATGTCACAAAAACCGTCAAAATGCCCAAAAGCAGAAGCTCTTTTTTCAGGATCCATTTTCTGCTGATCATCCGTTCGGATATCACAAACATTTTTTTGCTGTTTTTTCTTTTTCCACCGGAAGATTCCCGAAAGCAGCAGGATATCTACCAGAAATACGATCAGATTTCCATAAAAAAGAGGATGCTCTGCCCCCGCGCATATGCTGAACATCCAGGAAAGAATATAGACTGCCCAGGTCAGCATCAGGATTCCCATCCCAAACGCTGCCGGCAGGACCACCCATATCCTGTTTCCTCTTTCAGTTGTTTGACGCGGAAACAGACATCCTGCCATTTCCATTCCTGTTAACATACATAATATAAGATAAATGATTCCAAGCATAGGATTCTCCTTAATTCACGTAAAGTATAGCAGAATCACCTTCCTATGAAAAGGCTATTCACATTTTTTTCAATTATTTTCGTTTTCCTTCTGTTTTTTCAGATATGTAACGATTCCATCAGCCACAGCCTCTGCTACCTTTCTCTGATACTTCTCTGTCTGAAGCAGGGCAGCTTCCTCCGGATTTGTAAGAAATCCACATTCTACGATATTGATCACACCCGGACTTCTCTTCAGAAGATAATAGGTTCTGTTTTCTTTTGCCACCCGCGGCCGTGCAATGGAAAGCTTCCGATTCATGTTTTCCTGGATCGCAAGTGCCAGTTCTTTTCCGCCTTCCGAATCCTCATAATAAAATACCTGCGGGCCTTTTACTCCGGGATCACTGTAGCTGTTCTGATGGATACTCACAGAAAGCACCGGTTCATATTTCCGGATCTGTTCAATACGATTCTGCAGATCCTGTGCTTTCATATTTTTTGTACCATTTTCATAAAGACCTTTATCTTCTTCCCGGGTCATTACTACGGCAAGGCCTTTTTTTTCCAGGATCGTTTTTAGCTTCATGGCAATATCCAGATTGATTCCTTTTTCCTTCAGTCCACCGATTCCCACCATTCCGGAATCCACACCGCCATGACCGGCATCCACCAGGATCACCTGATCTGCTTTTATATTTCCAGATACATCTATAAGTCTGCCTGCAGTTTCTGCCGCTTCCCATGACAGAATATAAAAACAGACCAGCATAAGAACTGCCATTGCCAATTCTATGAAATGTTTTTTCAACACAAAACACCCCCGGCATATTTATTTTAATATATGTTGCCGGGAGTGTTTTTAGCATTGTGAAGATCACAATGTTTTCTTCTGTTTATGACAGGTTTTCTGTGATCACGCTCCAGATCCCGCTGTTCTCGAATCCAAGCTTCCACTCTGCCACACCTGCCAGTTTGTATTTTTTGATCAGTTTAACCTTTTCCGCAATAGACTTAGAGTCCTCCAGCCAGATCTGGTATGTGGCACCGTCCCCTTCATAGGTTCCATAATTCTGACTTGTCTTCTTGTCCCAGTATGTTTCTGCTCCGTTATCACTGATCGTCTGCTGTGCCTGATCCATACCGATGGCCTCACTTGTCAGTGCACCGCCATCTGTAGTCTTCCAGAGCCTTGTGTAGAACGGAATCGCAAGGATCGTCCGTTGAGCCGCTACTTCTGAAAGCGTATCCTTAACCCCCTGTTCTACCCATAGCAGAGATGCCACAGAACCGGCATCGGAGCCTACGTAATGCTCATCATAGCCCATAATGATCACATAATCCACAACCTTGCCCTGCTCCGCACGGTCATAATGACTGGTAAAATCTTCCGGAACCGGATTATCTACAGACAGTACCAAATTATTGGCGTGACACTGGATAGAAAGCTCTCTTAAAAACTGAAGGAAATGGATTCCTACTCCTTCGCTCAAAGATTCAAAATCAACATTGATTCCATCCATTCCTGCTTTCAGTGCATAAGTGATCAGCTGATTCTCCAGATTCTGCCTTGAACTGGTTTTTGAAAGAACTTCTGTGGTACTCATGTTCTCATTAAAATTATCCACCAGTCCCCATACCTTCAGTCCTTTTTCATGTGCCTGCATCACATACTCCCCAGATGCAAGACTTGAAATATTTCCGGAGTTATCTGTTACAGAAAACCAGGTTGGAGAGATCACATTCACGCCTGTCATATTCTGTACCGCATCTGCGAAATAGCTGTTTGCATCTGTGCTGGTAACCTGGTGCCATGCTAGGTTCACCGGCTCATCCATGGTAAGATATGTATAGGACTCTGTTTTAAAATCCCTTTCATAATCCGTTGTATCCACAGCACTTACTTTTTTCTTCTGAATATAACCGATGTAACCGTCATCGGTTGCCACCTGATCCCAGTCCTCTCCTTCATTCATCAGCCGGAGAACTGTATTCTTCGCCAGTTTGGAAAGGATCGGCGCCTTGATCCCGCCCCGGTAACGGATCACGGTATCTTTCTTCGTGGTCACGGTCTCCACATTGGTAAATTTGTACTGTATCGCAACCCTTGCAGGATCCTGCTCTATATAAGAATCGATATCTGTATACTTTTTTACATAATCCAGTTTCAGATAAACCGTGTCATCCTTCAGCCACACGTTTCCGTCTGCCTTATCTGAAGCCGGTTCCTCCGTGAGACTGGATGGTGTTGCATACAGGATCTTCTTGTTTTCGCTATCCCAGTAATATCTCTGATTCAAATATCCGTTCACTACATCCAGCGGAAGATATACATCTTCTCCTGAGATAAGTGCCTTCTCTTCCAGTTTCTCAGTTCCAAGTATCAACGCAGCCTCACCGTCTGCATTCTGGCCATAGTATTCTGTCAGATCCATCTGTTTCCTGCTTGGTATAAGCTTATTGATCCCGTAAACAGCCCCTCCGGCAAGACGACCAGAACGATCAGCAGACCTACCACAAGGACCGGTATGTGTTTTTTTATCATGTTTTTTTCCTTTCGGTATAAAAATGTCATAATTTGTTTCATTATAACATATCTTGTCTACATTTCGTTATAAAAATCGACTTTTAATAATTTTTCACAATTTCTTTAGAATTTCGGTTCCCCGTATGGTATGCATGAGTGCAGGGGATGATCGTTATCCGGGGAACCGTTTTTTCTTATGTACGGTCATTCTTTGCGAATAAGATCAAAGCTTACACAGGCGATATGGCCGTCTTCATCTTCCGTATAATCCCGCATATAGACCCCGTTTTCCGCAATCTGACAGGCTTTTGCGATTTTTTTCGGAGTGCTTGGTGCTCCATTGAGATAAAGAGAAACTCCGTTCTCACGATAAAGCTCCAGCTCCCTTCGAAGGGGTTTTTGCGGATTTCTTTTTTTCCTGTGATATATTTGGCGTATCCCGACCTCCTTTCCTGGTTAGATTTTCAGAAAACACCAGCAATGGTTCTCGAAAAGCTGCAACTTCCCTGTTAGGATGATACTTGTAATAAAATATAAATAATAAAATGGGGGAAATTTCTCTGTGTACCGACAGACTCGCCGATGAATTTCACACAGAATCCTTATCTTCAGAAAATATGACTTTAAGTTATCGTTACTGTCTTCTTGTTTCCGGGAGGAGACAGCTTTTCTGCTTTTCATTATACCTGATTTCCCTTCAGATGCAAGTCTTTTATAAAAGAATCAGAAATTTTCTTTTTTCTCCGGTTTCTACATCTTTACATCTTGTGTATAACTGTTATATAATACAGTATGTAAAGATTAAATTTATTTACCTATAGGATGTGATCATATGAAAATAGAAAAAATCAATGAAAATCAGATCCGCTGTACCCTGACGAAAGAAGATCTGGACAGTCATCAGATCCGTATCAGCGAACTTGCATACGGTACCGAAAAAGCCAAACGTCTCTTTCGTGATATGATGCAGCAGGCACAGATACAATTTGGTTTTGAAGCAGATAATATTCCTCTGATGATCGAGGCTATTCCTGTCAATGCCGAAAGTATTATCCTCATTATCACTAAAGTGGAAGATCCTGAAGAACTGGATACACGTTTTTCCAAATTTGCACCCTTCAAGGGCAACAAACCTTCCGATACCGTAGAGATCGATGGCGCTGACAATATCATCGATATCTTCCAGAAGCTCTGTGAATCCAAGCTTAAGGATCTTTCACAGAAACCGGAAGAAAAAAGGGCGGAAACTTCCGCCTCTCAGGCAACAGAAACTCCGGATGCATCACAGCAGCCGGCTGAGAGTTCTGTAAAGCTTATACGCCTGTACTCTTTCCCGGGGCTGGATGATGTTATTGCCGCATCTCATGGTATGAATGGTTTCTTTACCGGTGATAATACTCTCTATCGTGAAGGAGAAGACGGTGTCTATCAGCTGGTACTTCATCAGTCAGACTGTACACCTGAAGAATTTAACAAGGTCTGCAATATCCTTTCCGAGTATGGCATCGGCCGCGCATTCACACCAGCCGGTGAAGCCTACCTCAGAGAGCACTGTGCACTGATCGCTGATCATGCACTTCAGAAGCTTCTGAATATCTGACAAACCAAATATCCTACAGACAAACAAACCGCTGTCGGAATGCGATCCATATGATCTGCATTTCCCGACAGCGGTCCTTTTGTTTCAGCAAAAAAGCTTCTGTTTATTACTCACCAAGAAAATCATTGATCTGAGCTACGAGGACATCTGCGTCCAGGCCATGGACCATTGCTGCTTCTTCCAGAGATTCCATCTGTGAAGACGGGCAGCCAAGACAATGCATTCCTGCTCTTATCAGGATCGGTGCGATATTCGGGTCTACAGTGAGCAGTTCTCCGATCAGCATGCTCTTTGTAACTTTTACCATGATTGTATTCTCCTTTACTGTTTTATCGAAATATTTTCATTCCGTTCTGCTATTATAATACGAATCCGGAATGGAATCAACGGGTTACGAATTTCAGTTTTGTTTATAAATTTTATACTTGTATTCTTTATGCAGATATATTAGAATGGGAATAGAATCCTGGTAGGGGATACATATAATACACAATTTAAAAGGAGGATATCAATTATGGCATATGTAATTTCTGACGAGTGCGTTAGCTGTGGAACATGTGAGGGTGAGTGCCCGAACGAGGCTATTTCTCAGGGAGACGAGCATTATGTAATCGACGCAGACGCTTGTGTTGACTGCGGACATGCGCTGAGGCCTGTCCAGTTGGTGCTATCTCTGCTGAGTAATGCATCATTAGCTTGATAAGCTGCTATAATGAGTGAGGCCTGCCGGTTTTACCT
>ENA-OQIM01000128-OQIM01000128.1-human-gut-metagenome-genome-assembly--contig:-NODE-128-length-25251-cov-2.410882_pt1 | contig 25251 bp, 34 predicted proteins | sample MGYA00242579_ERZ504744 | MGnify/ENA primary metagenome ERZ504744 (study PRJEB26092, sample SAMD00036441) | human gut metagenome | host: Homo sapiens | study: EMG produced TPA metagenomics assembly of...
CCTACTGTGCATACGCTCCCTGCAGGGTGCGCTCGTGATATTCTTCCTCTTTCTTCTCCTGCCAGAATCTTCCATCGCCTGTTTTACCCGGCGGACGATTTCTTCAGCATCGGCTTTTGTGGTTTCCCCGCCCAGCGTGATGCTGATGGTCGGAGAGAAAGTAGAATGATCCTCATAGGTTACGCTGGAACTGCTGGTAGAGTTGTTGATAATTTCATCTGTCTTGTCGGCCGGGATAATTGCGGTGCCGGACGGCAGATATGCCATTTCGCCGCCGCGCTCATTGATGTGTGTCCAGCCGCCCTCAAAATCATCTGTGCCATCAGCATTGTGCGGAATGTTCGCACTGCTGCTCAGATTGATATTGATGCCGCTGACAGCATCAGCCGCAGACAAAATTTTCTGGATAGACCCGATGATGTTTTCTGCGCCCTCGGATGCCGCCTTTTCCATGCGGTCCCAAGCATTTTCTGCATCAAGGGTCATGCTCGCATAGGCAGTCTCTGCATCCTCTGCCATCTGCCCGTAATTCTCGTTGGAGATTTCGCGGGCAGCGGTTGCTGCCTCAGAAACAGCTTCCTGCGCTTGCTGGGAAGCCTGTGAAACGCTGGAGGAATACTCCGACGTGTCAACCGCCAGCGAGGTTTCCGTGCCAGCAGCACCGTCCAAATCGCTGACAGCGCCGGTTAGTTCCTGCACGGCATCGGTGCTGTCCTTTGCCCCGCCGAACAGCCCGCTGAACCAATCGACCACTGCACTCACGCCGCTGGTGAAAAATCCGAGCAAATCACTTACCCAGCCCACCACAACGCCGAGTGCATCGGCGATTACCCCCAGCACCGGCGAAATGTAGTCCAGCACCGGCACGACCACGCCGGACAGCACAGAACCCGCCGCTTCGATGAGCGGGGTCACCACCGGCAGGATATTTTCTACGATTTGCAGGCCGAGCCGAATTATCGGCTGTAGTGCTGAATCACAACTTGCAAAATATCGGTCAGCGGCGGGATGATCGACCCGGCCAGCGTCGATACCAACGAGCCGAACACAGGGAGAATGTCCGTCAGGAGCGGCATAAACGCATCTGCGAGAGGGCCAACCATATCCGCCGCTGACCCAAGAGCCATACCGAGGACAGGGAGTAGATCCTCGGCCAGTTCTTGCAACACAGGCATCAGGGCTGAACCACACGATAGTTCAGCTCATCGAAAATATCTCTTAAAGGCGGAAGCGCATTCGCCGCCAACTCGCTGATAATTCCAGCCAGCGGCGGCAAAATTTCCTGTGCCAGATCTCCGATGATGCTCAGGACTGGCCCAGCTGCATCAAACAGAGTTCCCAGCGTGGAAATCAGGGATGGAAGAATGCTCTGTGCCAGATTGGAAATGACCGGCACCGCGGCGCTCATCCCATCTGCCAGAATTCCAACAAATTCAAGTAGTGTCGCTCCAGTTCCGGCCATTCATCCAGAAAACGCCGACCATATCTTCCAGCGCCGGGGAAAATTTTTCTCCGGCATCGGCCATGAAGTCAGCCATTTCGCCTTTCAGCGATTTGATGGAGTTCGTCAAACCGCCGGTCTGCTCGACCGCGGCTTTCTGAATGTCGCCGCTCTGCTCCAGTATGGCATTGAGCCTGACCTGAGCCATTGCGGCATCATCCAGAGCATCAATATTGGTGCCAAGCCCAAGAGCTGCGGCGCTGTTCTTCAAGGCCGTTTTGTCGAGGACAATCCCGTACTCATTCAGAGCATCGGTGCTGCCACCGATCGCGCTCTGGATGAGCGACAGCGCTTCCGAATCGTCCATGCTGAACGCATTACCAAAGTCATACGCCAGCGAGGTTGTCATTTCAGAGAGGTTTTCGGCCGCAGCAGCCGTAATGCCTAACTCGTTATACATGGCCTTGTTGGAGACCATGAAACTCTGGACTTCGGCAGTACTCCGATGCACTGCGTCAGCGTAGTTATCCGCCCATGCGGCCGCTTCCTCGGAAAAAGAGCGGCCAAATTTCTTTGAAGTGCTTTCGGCATCAGAGAATGCGCTCACCGCCGCCGCACCAAACTGCTTGAGCAGTTCGATGCCGCTTTTTATGGCTTCAAAGCCAACAAAAGCCTTGACCGCCCCGGATATAGCTTCTTTGATTTGGTTGCCGGCATCTTCCCCGGCGGCACCCATTTCCGCAAGATGATCTCCGGCATCGTCCGCGCCGTCTGCGGTTTCATCCTCAGATTTCTTTGCCCGGCGAAGTGCGGACACCAGCCACTGCGGATGATTTTAATGGGGTGCTGGAATGCCTTGCTGATGTTTTTCGCATTTCGGACCATGTTGTTGGCGAAATTTCTGCCCGTTTCTTGGTAAAATCCATCGCCCCGGTCACGCCAGTCCGAAAAGACTTCGCAATGCTCTGGCCGGCATCAAGGCCATCGGCCATCGCACCCTTGAATGCGGCACCCATGTCCTGCGCCGACTCAGACGTTTTTTTGATCTGTGCCCGAAAGCGCCCGGCAGCACCGCCGGAGTCATCCATTTCATCACGGAAACTCTCGGGCGGCGGCTTCTGCGGCTGAGCACTTCTTCCACCCACTCAAGCCCCTCTGCGGTCATATTCCAATGACCCGCCGCCTTTTGGGCCGCATTGCCCGCTTCGGATGCACTGGAAGCCATATCATCCAGCCCACCCGAAGCATCACCGACAGCTCCGGTGAAGCGCTCGGCCGCTCCCTGCCCCATCTGGCAGGCAGAAACCGCAGATGCACCCATCTGCTGCGCCCCAACTTCAACCGCCCCAATATTTTCTTCGAGGGTTTCAACCTTTTCACCGAGGTTATCAACAGAGGTTTCAGCATCAGCAGTATCAAAACCGATACCGTATTGCAGGTTACGCGCATCATCCATGTGGTTTCACCTCCCGATGCGCAAAACAAAAAGCCGGCTCTTGAAAAGAGTTCGGCTCTCATTTTGTTTTTGCTTCTTCACGCCACTGTTCTACCCACAGGCGTTTGGCCTGACGGCACTCTTGGTACTCCGCCAGATCCATTTGACGCAGTTCTGTGTAGGTCACGCCATTGCCAGACCACACCATGCACCAAAAGCCCTTGTTGACTTTGGCTTTGTGGGCAGCGTTGGCAATGTCCAGTTCAGCTGCGAAGAAACTGCTCGATGGCGGAGATCAGCTTTTCGGCGGTCTTCAGGTCTTCGTTGTCGTCAAAGAACTCCATGCCCTTTGCCTTGACCTCAGCAGGTGCCACAACGCAGTTCTTAAACATGCCGTCCATGTACTTTGCGCTTTTGCGCTTTCCGCTGCCGGTGTTGCCGCACTCATCGTTGAAGTCGTAGTACCACGAGGGTGAAACGCTCTGGAGGGTGAATTTCTGCTCACCAATGGTGATTTCCTTAGTCTTAGCCATATATTTTCGGTAGCCCCTTTCAGATAAACTTTTTGGACGCTCCGGCCAGTTTGTTCCGGCCATAGCTTAACGATAATTCAGAGACGGCACAAAGATACTGACCGACTCAGAACCGATCTCCTTTGCGCGGGTGATGTTAGGCGGTTTGATGACGCGGCAGCGTTCCTCTGCCACATTGACCGATGCCGAATCGTTGGCATCAACGATCATCACAGAGACTTCCTTACGCTTGAGCGCAAGACTGCGGACATACGGCAGGCTGGACGAAGTACCCATCAGCGTAACAGTGATGGTGCCGCTCTCATTCGCATTTTCGTTGTATGCCACATCGCCCTTTACGCCGACCTGCGTAGTAACCGTGTCTTCGTTGCGGGCAATCGTGATCATAGAGTCCGAAGCAAAGCCGGTAATGATCTTGCCGTTCATCACCAAGTTCACCTTTTTCGGGTCATAGGATGCAACTTCGATATTACTTGCCATGACAGCTTCCTCCTTTCTTAGCCATTCAGGGTGACGCGCAGGGTACCGTTGACCTTGACGCTGTGAACAGCGCCCTCCAGCTGGGCACTCCACTTGATGTCGGGCATCTGGCGGTTGCGGGCCTGCTCATCGGTCGCATCTGCCGCTTGGGGATCACAACCGTGTACACACCGGTGTCATCCTCCGGGTCAGTTGCGATAATGTGCAGTTCCACAGCCCGGTTGAGTGCCGCGAACACGCCGGCCGCAACCAGTGCGAAACCGTCATCCGTGTAGGCAATCTTCTTGTTGGCAATGAAAATCTCATACAGATTTTCGCGGATCTGATGGGTGATGTAGTCAGCGCCCAACACATTGTCGATGAAATTCCCATCACCGCAGATGCCGTTCTTCATGTACTCGTGCTTATACTCCGCTGTCATAAAATTGACGCGGTTCTCCTCCAGCAGGTCGCGCTCACTGTCGCGGAGGTCCGCAACACTCACGCCGTCCGGCACTTTCCACTTCCATGTGACGCTCTCCGGCCAGAACGGACCGACACTGCCGACCCATGCTGCATCCGCCCACTCGGCCAGATTATCAGCATAGGTAACAACGCTGCGACCATACTCGTTGACATATTCCTTGTCGTTGGTCTGGCCGAAGTAGAACTTGCGGTGATCTTCCACACCGGCACCCAGCGCTGCTTCCGTGGGTTCCGTGCTTTCCGCCCACTTGCACAGGGCAGTCACGCAGACCGGGTCGGTAACGTCGGTCAGAATGAAATACCAGTCATCGTTGTGGTCGCGCAGGTCTTCGATGGCGGCAATGAGGTTTTCGGCCTTAGTGGTATCCGCCTTACCTACGGAAACCGACACGACAGCGCCGCTCAGGCCCATATCCTCGAAGCAGTCTGCATCCTTGTACAGGCTGATGCTCTCCGCATAGCCAGAAACAGCCGTGCGGGTGGTACTGGTGTAGGTCACGGTATTGTCGTCCACCGCAGCGGTGAACTTCACACCATCTTCCTCAAAGGACGTTCCTGCGAACAGCTTTGCCAGCCCGGTGCAGTCCACCGGCACTTCATCGCTGGTGGTGATCTCCACCACAGCCTTGCCGCCGATTTTGGCATAGTAGGCAGTGCTTGCTTCCAGCGTTTCGGTCGGCATATTTTCGCCGAATGCAATTTCAATGCGGGACGCAGTGCCGCCCACATTCTGAGGATTTTCGATGCCAGCCACACGCACCTTGCGGATAAGCTTATCGCAAGGGTGTTATCCTGATTGAACATCTTGTCCGCCATGGCCGCGACCTTTTTCCCCGGAAATGCCGCCTTGAGCTTTTCAAGGTCATTGTACGTTGCCATGTCAGCTGCGCCCTCGGTCGAGAGCAGCAGGATGTCCAGCTTTTGCGCCGCCACGGTTTTTGCATCGAGCGCGGTAAAAACCTGAATATCTTTCATCCAATTCAGTCCTTTCCTTAAATTTTAATTTTTTTGATGGACGCGGTTTCGCGCTCATCGATGCGGGTATACCGAATCTGTACATCAAAGCCGACCCGCCGGGCGGCTTCGTCCACAAGAAGCGTTGTGCGATCCTGTGCCTGACACACATCAACCACAGCCACACCCAACGCAAGGAAATCATCCTGCCCTGCGTGCTTAAAATAGCTGATGGCCTTATCAGCGAACGCCCACGCTTCATCCTCACCGTTCACCGCAGAGCCATCCTCTGCAGTGCGGTTCTGGCTGCAAAAGGTGAATGAGAATGTAGCCGAGGGCATTTCCATCCGAGAGATTTTCACGCCCTCGGCAACATCGGAAATCTCATAGTCACCCATGCCGCCGTCCGGGATATACGGTGCAGTTACCGTATAGATGCAGAACGGCGGCTCAGCTTCCGGCTGAACCTGATTTGACAGAATGACCGGGCATCCAATGTAATCCCACAGGCTTGAGATCAGACGGTTCCGCAGTTCCCTGAAATTCATTTCGGGTTGCTCTCCCCTTTCTTCTCAACCATGTAGCGCTTCATCGAATGCACCGGGCCGTGGGTCAACTCCTGCTTGACCGTATAGATCTGTCCGTCAAACCCATCCCGGAACTGGCACCCACCTGCAGGGTGTGCCCATTCGTATAGACTTTCTGAGCATTGAGCGTATAGCTTCCGCTGTCAATGTACTGCAAATCTTCATTGTTCAGCGGCATCACAACGCCCTGAAAAGCAGTTTCGACCGTTTTTCCCGGCTTCCACTGTCCGCCTTGCTCCTTATCATAGCCGCCGCCCTCGGTATGCACCTCGTACATACTGTGCAGCAGGTTCGCGGAATCTGCGGCCCTTTCCATTTTCTCATAGATCAGATACCCTCCACGCTGTACGAAATGCTGTTGTACAGCCGCCCTGTATCAAACAGGGGCTGATACTGGGTGCTGGTCAACTGCGTTGTAGCAGACTTTGGCGGTGACAGCTTCGTGTTGAAGTAGTCGTGGGTCATTTCGACCGCCCACTTCCCGATGTAGTCTGCCGCCTCCTGAGCCGTCCATTTTTTCAAAATGATGCCGTCCACAGCTTCTTTGCAGATATTTTCCAGCGTGGCCTTGCCGGTGTCGAAACTCGCTCGGATGAAACTGCGTTCCGGGATGGTCACACTGTCCACCAGCATATACATCCACTCGTAGTCCTCATTCGGGCGCGGGTCTTCTTCGCCGCCGCTCGGATGCTTTTTGCATCATGTTTTTCCTGCTTCTTTCTACCGGGGGCTTTCTGGGGATGCTTTCTGTCGCGTACCAAAAAGCCATAGCCGGGAGAAATGGGAATAAACCGCAGGTCATTGAATTTGCGGGGACTGCAACATTCTTCGCTTCCATATTCAACGGAATAGCCAGATGCTTGACATTCTTCGCACTGATCGTCGCTCCATATTCATGCACACCGGCAATCATCAGGATGTCGCTTCCCGCGTCTCCCAGAATACCCACATGAATACTCACGCCTTGCAGCGCTGTCAGTTCCCGCTTGATGCGCTCCATATCTGCGCGAAATCCATCTTTAAGGATTTTCATGTTACCACCGCTGATACTTTGAAATCACGGACTGCCATGTTTCGCTGATATTCTTATCGAAGTCCAGCTCACATCGGAGATAGAGAACGCCGACAGCCCGGCGGCATCATTTTCAATGATAGCCACTGCTGGGCGATCATATACCAAACAATGGCTTCCAGATCTGCCGGGAGCGTGGCCGGATGGTCTTCGGTGGCATCTTTCGGCAGAATGTACCCGGCCACATACTGCACCTCCAGATATTTTCTGGGGGCAATGTAGTCATAGGCCAGCCCGCCGACGTGCCCGCGGTATGTCCATCCATCTTCACGGAACAGAATTCCGATCTCGCCGGTTTCGTTGAAATCGAAGTCCGTAATGGTTTCCCCGGTGAACGTGTCCGTGATACGTTCTACGCTGACAATGGGGTACTGCTCCAGCGATAACTGATGTGTTCCAGTACCGCAATATCTTTGCCGGTAGGTGCTTTTCCCCAGCTTTCTTCCCAGCTGAGTTTCCAGCCACGCAGATGCCGCATTGATAAGCTGCACAAGGGTTGCATCCCGCTGTGCATCTTCTTCCGCCGGGTCGATGCCGAGCGAGGTTTTCAGGGCATCCAGAGTGGTGAGGGCATTTTCTCTCAGTGTTACGGCCAACACGACACCTCCAAATAAAAGCCCTCTGACAGGCTTTTCCCATCAGAGGGGGAATTTTACTGAGCGCCTTTTCCGGGGCTTCCTGCGAAGCCGCAGGCGGGGTTGCGGCGGTCTTCCGCTCCTTTGCATGAACTGCTTTGTTCTCAGCAGGGCGCGGGGCGGACTTGGGCGGTTTGAACATTCTCGCCATCATGCAGCCTCCATCAGATACTTTCCTTGACAGGGCAGTTGGTGGCATCACCCAGCGCCAGCGCACCAATGGTGCCGTTGGTGGCGGTGATCTTGACGCAGGACTTGCAGCCGATCAGGTCAATGTCGAGGTTCGCCACAGCCTGAGCTTCGGCTTCGTTCTCGATGACGGCCTCGCCATCCTCGTTGACCGGGTTATCAACGAAGATGCGGCTGTCCTTGACCGGCTCATACGGACCGGCGGTGCTGTCGGCGGTTTCGACCTTGATGGTGGCCGTCTGGGATGCTTCCACAGTAACAGCCAGCACGGCGCTCTCATAGCCGGTGCGGTCAAACTCATTGCCGCTGGCAAACGGCAGGACGGTGACGGTATCAAACAGTGCTCTTTTCATAGCAGTCTTCCTCCTCAGATAACCTTGATATTGTGGACGTAGGCGAAGCTCTCAACATGGCGCACGCCAATGTCATCGTACATCAGCGCACGGGTGCCGGTCAGATTTTCCTCAAAGGCGTTGTGCTGGACACCGTTCTCGTCCGTCCAAGTACCGTCCAGAGTGGTGTAGGTCTCCAGACCCATCTGATCGCCGATCATCAGGTCTGCCCAGTTGCCGAAGAACATTTCGGTGCAGCCGGTCTTGCTGTCGGTCGGGATCTGGTTGGAAACCTTGTACGGCATACCAAGGAAGTTGCCAGCGTTCATCTCATCGCGGTAGATGTAGTCGCCAGTGGTGGTCTTGATGTTCTTGAGATAGCCTCCATAAAGGAGTTGAAAGCCCAGCCCAGAGCCTGATCGTCCACGTTCTTGCTCATAACCAGCGACTTCACATAGACCGGGAAATCGGCGGTCAGCTTGCCGTCTGCGGCATACTGGGCATCCATCTTCTTTGCGTCGATCTTCTCAATGCCGGGGGTGTTGGCAATGCCGGTGGGCTGGAACTCGCCGCCGGTGCCGTACAGAGCGCCCCAGTCAAGGCCGAGCTGCATACGGCGGGACAGATCAGCGGCGAACAGTTCATCGGCGCTGTACTTGGTGCTCATCAGCAGTTCGCGGGTCTGGGGCACAATGGCTTCCAGACGCTTTGCAGACAGGCGCAGATTGCCGAATGCAGGCTGGGTAGAAGCGATTTTTCGGCCCTCACCGCCCCACATAGCGCGGGTGCCGGAGGTCATGCGCGGGATGTTCAGGTTGCCGTTCTCCAGCGGAATGGTGCGTGCGCCCAGTTCCTTGATGACGGTCTTGCTGTACAGCAGTTCAATGACCTCATCCAGATAGACTTCCGGGATCAGGAAGCCACCAGCGGTCGGGTTGGTGGCAGACATGGCCTTGAACTCGCGGGCCATGGACATATCCTCGTAGTACTTCTTGGCGTAGAACTCAGCACGTTCCGGGTCATGCCGGCCGAAGACATCCAGACACTTGATGGCGCGGGCGAGATTCACCAGCGGGGGAACGCTCTTCTGCTGCTTCTTGGCAGAAGCGGTGCCGCCCATAAACAGGCTGGAGTACTTACGCTGGCAGGAGCGGTGCCGGACTTCACCTGACGGCGGAATGCAGCGGACTTGCGGCGCTTGGCATCATCCTCAGAAGCAGCTTCGTCGTCATCCTTTTCATCAGAGTCAGCCTCATCGTCATCCTTGCCCTCAGGATCGGCTTCATCATCGTCATACCCTCATCTGCGGTCATGGCATCGATGATCTCAGCGGCTTCCTGAATGACTTCATCAGCCGTCAGGTCGCCGACTTCCTCACCAGCATCCTTGCGGGACTTGCGCTTTGCGTTGGCATTGTCCACGGCCTGTTCGATAATATCGGCCATGTCCTCTGCGGTAACGCCATCCAGCGCGGCGGCAGTATCACTGCCATCATCGCCGGTATCGTCCTCCTCGCCCATAGCTTCCTTGACGGCGCCCTTGATGAGGTCTTTCAGCTCATCGGTGCCCACCTTCATAGACTTGATGGCGGCTGCGGACTTCTTTCTGTTTTTCAGACGCATTGATTTTTCCTCCTGTGTCAAAAAATAATTTCTACAGTTTTCTTCGGAGCGGATTTCCGTTCCACGGACTTGTGTGCGCTTACCGGGGGATGCCCCTTGCCGTTGTCACCCTGCGCTTCCGAAATGATCTTATCCAGCAGCTTTGTGGCGGCTTTCATGGACGTGCAGGCATCCTTGAGGGACTTCATGCGGGAAGCAGAAATTTTGCGTCCAGCCTTTACCTCGGTAACGATGGCCTGCGCTTCCGCTTCGATGCGGGTCGCCGCATCATCCGATTTGTGGTCCGTAATGACTGCCTGTTCGTTCATGGCCCATGTGACAACGCTGATTTCCCAGAGTTTGACTTCGCGGAGGTGGCGGATGCCGTTCTCATCGTAGTCAAACACAACCGGGTCATAGCCGATGGAGAGTTCGCACAGAACGCCGTCATGGATCAGCGTCTTCACATCCCTGCCGAGAGTGGTATCACTGATCTTGGCGCTCATAAAAAGACCTTTTGCATCCTCGCGGAGTTCGGTGGGAATGCCGATCGGCAGCAGACTATCGTTATGCCCGGACAGGATTTTCACCCGGCCGATGCCCTCGGCGATGGTCTTCGTGAAGGCACCCGGCTCAATAATGTCGCCGCCGCTGTCGATATTGGAGAACACGGCTCCATAGCCGGAGAATGTACCCTCTTTATCGTCAAAGCCCTCCAGTTCAAACTCCACGGTTTTGTACTCGGTCTTTGCGCCCTTGTGCTTTACTCCCCGTGCAAGGGAGCGTTCCCATGCGCTTTTCCCCACGCGCTGGGAATAATAAGACGGCGATACCCGCAGATTTGCAACTGCCAGCTTCGCCGTCATTGTGGGGTCATCGTGTGTAACATCGACCGTTCCTGCCTTGGTACCGTGCCGGGCAAGCTCTGTGTTCATGCCGTTCAGCAGGTCTTCCAGCTGGAATGCTTCCTTTTTGAAGTCAATGCCGATGGTCTGTGCAGCACGAGCTGCATCTTCTCGCGTGAATACCACTCTCACGCCCTCCTTTATCTGTTGTAGGTGACGTAGCACCTGCATTTGATGGTTTCGCGTGCAGGCCCCTCCGGGTCGCAGGGATACCGCAGACCATTGGAGAACCGGGCATCGATCGGCACGGTCTCTCCGTCCATCTTGACATGGTTCGGACCGCCATTGGAACCATCACGAGGGTTCTTCTGCGGGCGGTGATGCCACGTCTTCGTGGTGGCGCCGCTTTTCTGCATCATGTCATAGTGGCCGGTCTCCAGCGTCATAACGGTTTCTTGGTCTGCAATGAGCCGCGCCCTGCTCCGGGTCTGGATCTCATACTCCTGCAAAATCTCATCCGCCATCTTTTCGCGGCCAATACCAGCTTCAATGCCGTTTGCCACGATGCGGGAGATATTTTCCTTGGTGGTCTGTGTCACATGACGGACACGCTGCCCACCATGGAGCTTTGCCTGACTGAGCAGCTCCGGGCGGTCAACACCGCGGATATTGTAGGCCTGTTTTGCAATCCGGGTACCCTCATCATAGGTCTGCTTCCAAAGCGGCTTGAAGATTTCCTCCATTGCCGTTTCCTCAGACGGCCAGTTGACAAGACCACCAATGAACTGCTCCACAAGATTTTTTTGCTCCTGCTCACCGAGGGCAGACCATGCGGCGCTGTCTTCCACATGGTTTTCCGTGATGTAGGGCATCAAGACATCCCACACGCTCCAGTCTGCTTTCTCAGTGCCGCTCAGAGTGCGGAGAGCCGCTTTTGCTGTTGCTTGAAGAACTTCATCGTGGCAACTTCAAACTTCGCTCTCTGGGCTTTCTGGGGCGGCCGCCAGCAGATTGCCGATGTTCTGCGTGCGGGATTTTTCTTCATGCTCACGGCGGTCACTCATAAACAGCATCCCGCCGGTATCTTCATCATCCGTGACTTCGACTTCATCTGTGCTTTCCTGCATCAGGTCGGTCGTCACCTCCGCCGGGTCATCGTTGGAGCCGATGAACATATCGGAAATGGTGATCTTGAAACAGTCACCGCCGGTCTTGCAGGGTTCCATGCCCAGCAGTTCGCGTGCTTCATCCTTGGTCAAAAGCCCGGCATTCCAGCCGTCAATGCCTTTGGCCTTGTCAAATTCCTGCGAGCGCGGGACCACATCATCAAAATGCCAGACAAGATCATTGCCATAGAACGGCAAAATCTGTGTATTGATGGCTTCTTCCGGCGGTTGAGCCGTGGCATGATGACGTTCTGGGCATAGATGTACTGAGCCGCTTCGCTCGTGGCTCTGTTGCTGCTCTCCGTGATGCCCATGATTTCACGCGGAACACCAAAATGCTCAAGCACGGCATCCCGGAGGAACCTTCGCCCCTCCGTCATATCCATGTCGCGCATGTTCTCGGCCAGCTTCGTCACGGTCACGTTGCCGTCCACCGTGCAATGCCGTGGGAGTTGAACGGTCCCCGGAAGCGCTCATTCCATTCGGACCTGAAACGGTCGCGCTGATCCTTATTGCTTCCCGGCATCGAGATCAGCGTGGTCGGAGTGGCATCGTTGTAGAAGAACTTCTTCTGGAATTTTGCCGCGTACTCGTCCGTCTCGATCTCATCTGCAAGGGACTCTGCCGCACCGAGACCTCTTTTGTAGGGGTCAAGCGGGTTCAGTTCTTTCATGCAGAAAATATCGTCCACCGGGATTTGCCGGATGAGTCCGCCGGTCGTTCTGATTTCATAGTAGGGGTAGCCCACATAGGGGGTCTGCTGCACCCAATGTGTAGGGAGCGGCCACAGCTCCACCGGACGACCGAGGGCATCAAATTCATAGACGAAGTAGCCCTCGCCCTTGAGTTCCAGATAGATCTGCTGCAACCGCCAGCACGCACCCCAAGTCATTTCATAGAGGGGGTTCGGATGCGCCATGAAATTCAAAAAGGGATGGTCCGTGATTTCCACTTCTTCCCCGTTTTCATCCTTGCGGTACAGCTTACCGGCGCAGGTGGACAGGTCGGAAGCAATGCGATCCACAACCGCCAAACGCGGGTTGCGGCCAAACATTTCCAGCCAGTCCCGCGTATTGCGCTCAGGCGGCGTAGTGTACCGGGGCAGCATAACGCTGACGTTCCCGCCATTGTACTGCCGCCCAACGGCATTGCGCCGTCCGAATCCAAATACTGCCATGTTTCTGTTGTTTCCTCCTATCCGATTTCCCATGTGTAGGTGATGGGCTGATACAGGGACAGCGCCACGGCATCCGCCCGGTCAGGCTGGGCAGGCCGCGCCGTTTCATAATGTCCTTGCTCTCCAGCTTCAGCTTCGGCGGTGTTCCGGCAAAAGCGTACTTTCGCGTGGAAAGCTGGGCAATCAGCTCTGTATCATTGGGCAGGTGTAGCCGCCCGCTCTGTGCCATGTCACGAACCAGTGACCACATCCATGTGGATATGTCGGCATAGTTGGCGGCTGCATCCTCCTGCGGCACGGATGCGCCGAAGTTCACCGGGATAACCTCAAGCTGGTTCAGCCCTCTGGCTTCCCTTTCATGGCGCAGAATATCGGTCACGCCGCCGCCCAGACCGGTATCATCAATGATGGCATAGACCATGCGGGGTACTGCGGGTACTTCTCCAGCAGGAAAAGATACTCAAAGATGATGTCCTCTGCCGTTGCCCACAGATCCTGTCCGTTCCGAATTTTCAGTTCCTGAACGTCAGCATCTATGTTGGGGGCAATGACGGTGCAGTCATCACCAAAACGGGCAACGTCACAGCCGATGGAGAGTCGCACCGGGCTGTCATGCGGAAGCGGCTCATTCATGGTGGCCTTTTCCGCAATGTAGCTGGGTATGAACACATCACTGTCCGCGACCGGCGGCAGGCCATCCACACGGACGCGCACCACATTGGAATTTTTGCCGTACTTCTTTTCGAGGGCAGCTATGTTTTCCTTGCTGGTGCGGGGGCTGTCCCGGCTTGATACCGTCATGCAGTACCAGTCCATGCCGTCCCCTTGGAAGCTCTCAGCAAAGCCGCCGGTCGCCTTTGTGGGGTTCCCGCAGTAGAGAAGCCTGTTGTTGGCACCGGTCAGGGTGCCGCCGATGGCATCAAGGATGGGGTCAGCAACACCGGATGCTTCGTCCACCACGAAAAGCATATTGTCTTCGTGGAAGCCCTGCAGGGACTCAGGCTTTGTGGCTGTACGCGGGACGGCAAACCAGCGGCGGTCATAGCCGTTCATGTATACGCGGGTCTTCGTCCATGTGAACATCATTTGAAGCACCGGGCTTGCGTCCAGCCACTTTGCCATTTCTGCCCACAGGACGTTGTCCAGCTGTTGCATCGTGGGTGCGGTGCAGACGATGCGCGGGTAGGAAAAACAGGCAATGAACCACCACATAAGATTGGCTTCCAGTGCCGTTTTGCCCACGCCCTGCCCGGAACGAATGGCAACACGCCGATGCTGTGATACCGCCACAGCCGCTTCCCGCTGCCATGGATCCGGCTCAAAGTGAGTCACTTCCTTAAAAAACAGGAGCGGGTCTTTGCGGTACCGCGGTATTCTTCTTTGGAAAACTCACGGCGCGTCATCGTCCATCTCCTCTGCGGCCTGAATGGCTGCTACCCAGTCGTCAACCAGTTCACTCTTTCCGCCGCCGCTCATGCTTCGCAGTTCGGCCAGCTGTTTGATGCACTGGCTTTCTGCCGCTGTACATCAGTCAGGAGCTTGTTCAAGCGCTCTATGATGAGGTAAGACGCTTCCAGAGTGGAATTTGTCAGGGTTTCATTGCCCGGCAAACGCTCCCCGGCGGCTACTTTGGCATCAATGGCTTCCACATAGGACTGCAAATCGTTCTTTTCCTTTTCAGTGTCACCATCCAGCCGCTTGAAATTCCTGCTTCTCTTGGATGTGGTCTGCGTCTGAACATAGGCTCCCTCTTGAGAATAGTGGGAGATACGTTCCAGCAGATAGCCCTCGCGGGCGGTCAGCAATTTCAGCTCATTTATGAGCAGTTCTTCTGCATCCACATCTTCGTCACAGGCATCCAACAGCTGACGGTGTTCCTCTGTCCAGCTCCTGAACATCAGTTCAGACCACCCACCATGCTTGACGGCATTGCGGTTTCCCTTTGGCGCACCTGCTCCAACGGCATTGACATTTCCCGGCGGCGCGCCCTGTTTTGATCTTGTTTCAGGGTCAGGTGCGGCGGGTGCATCCTCTGGGTGCAGGGTGCGTTTTGCGGGTGCATCTGCACCCTGCGTCCAGTAGCGCTTGCGCCATGACTTTACTGTGTTGATAGACACATCCAACTTCTTGGAAATCTCGGTGCAGGACAGCCCTTTTTTATACAGGGTGTAGCCTTTATCCCGCTTGTCCATCTACATAGTCACCATCCTCCTTTGTTTGTTTCTGCTCAAACTGGCAGACGGAACGCAGAGCGCACGCTACACGATGCCGTCAGCGGCGGTCTGCATTTCTTGTGAAGAAATAGAAAAAGGGAGTATCCAACAGCGCCAAACAGGCTTTCAGAAGATACTGCCCGATGATGATACCGATAAGCTGCATCCGGCCCTCGTGGGTATGCACCCAGCCCAGACCGAAGCCGAAGCTGATGACCGCATAGATCACCGTGTCCCAGATCTGGCTCGTGATGGTGCTGCCGTTATTCCAGAGCCAGCGGCCACCCTTGGTGCTGCCATGCTTGGCAATGTAGCGGTCACGGATTGCATGGAATACGGCCACATCCCACGACTGGGAAACGAGGTATGCGGACAGACTGCCGATGACGAAGATCCAGTTCTGCCCCAGCAGGGTTTGATAGGCATTGTCCATGACGGCATCCGTTGCAGGAAAAGCGCCGGTGAGCATAATGCAGGCGGTGGCAAAAATCTGGCCGATAAAGCCATACTTCACCACGCGCTGGGCCGTGGCCTTGCCCCAGATCTCGCCGATGATGTCTGTGCAGAGGAATGTGACGGCATAGGTGATGGCGCCGCCGCTCAAGGCCAGCTCGATGGGCCGATATGCAGGCCGGTGGTAATGGTTCGTGCGCCGGTCACATTGGCAATGACGATGCTGATTGCAAACAACGTAATCAGGATCACCAAATTCTCGTTTGTCTTTTTCATTTTTGCTCCTATTCTTGTGAGCCTGCGGCTCGTGTATATTTCTGTTTGCAGATGGTGGCGCACAGGCTGGCTCTCGCTCCATAGAGAAGTGTTTTATCTGTCAGCTCCAGCCCCCTGCCCTCTGTAATGGTCCTCACCGCGGATAGCCGCTGTTCTATGAGGTCTTTGCGGAACTGGTTGATGTGCGCCTTTTGGTTGCCATCATCGAACCAGCCATATTTGACCCCGGACAGCCAGCTGGTGCTGTCTGCAGAGGTACAGAAGCTGTTCTGTGCAATCATCTTCACATCGGTGCATCCCAAAAGGTGGATGTCGATCTCAGGTTTGCGGTTTTTGATGTAGTGGGTCAGATAGCGGGTGTCTTCCCGGAATGTCTTCGGCTTGATGATTCGCAGTTCCGGGATGCTCAGGGCAATGTAGTCGCTGAAATCTATCAAGCTATCCAGTCCCCGCATCCCATCCTCAAAATGGAATACGTTGATCTGGGGGTTATCCAGCAGCTTCTTCATCCGCTCCCGGAAGTACCACGCTTCCCTTACGCCCAGCACTTTCTGGCAGTCCAGCTCGACACAGGTACAGCGGAGATTGTTCTGCTGCACGAATGCTATGAGCTTGTCCTGCCACTCGGTCAGGCTTTCCAACGTCTGTGTCTGCCCTTTCCCGGCACCAAACATCAGCGTGAACAGGCCACTATCCTGTATCACATGGCGGTTGACTGTATCCTGCACACGGATTACATGGTCCGCCGGGAGCCGGAAATCATCATCCGGGCGGCACTTGAGAATGTACTTGTAACAGGAAAACAGCCGGTATTTGGTTTGTGCTGCCAGCAGAGCGGCGTAGAATATTTCTCCGCCGTCGCTCCCGGCAAAATGCACTTTGATGTTGTTATCGAACAACTCGCGCACCCCCAAACCCATCTTCAAGGACGGTGCAGGATGTGGAGTTTCAAACTGGTTCAAGATTTCAGCGGCGATGTCCTCACAAGAGCGCCGCCCAAAATGACAAGCGCCATCCTCATCCCCATACTTGGAGAGAAGATAGCGCTTGATTGCATTCTGTTGGCTGATGATTTCTATTTCACGGTTTGCATTGCGAACTGGAAACTCTGCCGTAATAAAAAAGATATGACGGTGCGAGTTTTTGAGATATGCGAGTTCTCCATCAGCCTCCGGCCAGCAGTGAAAGCCCTCCATCTGAAGTGCGCATATCACATACTGTGTCATGCCGCATCCTCCAGACGGTACGCAAAGCCCATGTCCTTGAGAACGTCCACGAGGGTGGTTGCGTCCTGTTCAGACAGATCGGGCACAATGACGGTCTTTTTCCCGCCGGGCTGGACTGCCTGCACCTCATTGGGTGCGGGTGCAGCGTTTGGGTGCATCTCTGCATCCTGTGCCGGGGCTTCCGGTGCAGGGGCGGCAGCGGGTTCCTCGGCCTTGGGCTTTGCCTGAACCCGGAATCAAAGAAATTATTGATATAGGTTCAGAGCCGGGAAGCTCGTACTCATGGCCGCTCTCCGCAAAGGATGCAACCAGTGCGTCAACCTCATGCTGGTCGAAGCCTGTCACCTCAACATCGAAGCCGGCAGAAAGATCCTGCAGGACGGCAGACAGCTTTTCATTGTCCCACTGGCCGCTGATTTTGTTCAGCGCCAGATTCAGGCCTTTTCATCCTCAAGGGACAGCTGCACCACACTGACATCCACTTCCACCGCGCCGGTCGCCGCCAGCACTTTCAAGCGCTGGGTGACCACCAATCACGTTGCCAGTCTTCTCATTCCAGATGATAGGCTCAACACAGCCGTACTTTTCGATTGACCGGGCAATCTTCTGATATTCCGGGTCGCCGGGCTGCAAATCCTTTCTCGGATTGTAGGGTGCTGCATTGAGCAGGCTGATAGGTACTTTTCTGATTTCCATGAATTGCTCCTTATGATGACCTGCTTTCAGACAGCCCCGGCGGCGAACCGGGGATGACTGGAAGCACGATTTCCCGCGCAAAGGAGCAACGCGGGGCGAAAAATCCTCCTTTCCATAAAAATGGCGGCGCACATCAGATGATCTGCACCGCCCGGCTTTGTTTAGGATTTTGTAGCATAATAATACCATGCCTTGCGCTTGCGTCATCAGAAAGCATCGGAAAGCATTCGTACCGATTGGAAGTCATTGGAACCCATCAGAAACCATTGGAAGTCATCTGACAAACTACGCTTTCCACCCGTGGCAGGCAAGCAAAAGAAAAAGCCGCTGAATCAGCATTTTCACACTGAAGCAGCGGCTTTTTGAATTTGGTTCAGGCTATCTTTTTGAGGTAATTATATGCCATCTTGCACACTCCGGCTTCGGTATAGTACCGTCCGAGTGTTCCTGCGATCTCTGCCCATGAGCGGCACCGCACGAAACGGAGCCTGAAAATCAGGCGCATCCGCGGGTCTGAAATCGACACGCAGAATTCTTCTATTGCTGGAAGCACCCTCTCGGCTTCGGCTTCAAGCTCTTTGATGCCGGCATCCAAATCTGCCAGGTCTGCGGCCAGATCACCAACCTTGTCACGAACACCGGGAGTATGGGGCATTCCTGACAGTGACGGGGATGCTGGCCCCATCTTCTGGCACATGTTCTCGTAGATTTCTTTGTCCTCATCAATCTGCTTGCGAAGCGTTAAGTATCTGGACAGCTCTTGCACCGTCATACCTGACCTCCAGTAATATGTGCGCGGCCTCCAATTTGTAGAGGTGCTACCCAATTATTTTAGCACATTTTACGGCAAAAATACAGGCCTTGCAGTCGGATTATTTACGGATGAACGGGCAATCCACGCCCAGCCAGATAGCGGCTGTCCATTGCCGATCACCGAGAACCACAGCCGCCCGGTCAGCAGGAGCTTGATGCGCTCCCATAATGTAAGATGCCAGCAGGAGATCACCTGTCCCTCTCCCCGGAAAGCTGGAAGCGCTTCGCACTTGTCTTCCATGCCCTCCGGCGGGTTATAGGTGATGTTCTGCTCACGGAATGGAATAGGAGTCATGCGCTTTCCTTTCTGGCGCGAATCGTCACGCCCTTGGGGGTGATCGTCACGCCCGCATTCAGCGCCCGCGCCGCATCCACCATCGTGTCCATCCGAGGATTTCCGTAGAGTTCCCTGTAGCCCATCAGGTTCCGTGCAGTATGCGGGGACAGCCCTGACTTCCGGCTAAACTCGCTGAGGGTCATCCCCCGGAGCTTGCGAATCTCATTCAGTGTCATCATCGGCCCTCCTAAGCGCCACGCTTTCTTCTTTCAGCCAGTCCTTGATGCAGTGGAAGCAATGTTCTCTGCTCCGGCAACGGCTCGTCTGCTTCCGCTGGACGAATTCACAGAGCAGCTGGGTGAAGTTTTCCCGGATGTCTGCATCCGACATCGAGCGGATAAAGTCACCGTTGGTCATTTCTGCGGTTCCTCCATCAGCTCCATCAGCCGTTCTTTGGCGCGGGTCAGCACATCGATTTGCCGCCGGGCTTTCTTCTGTGCTGCCGGCATGGCCGCTTTCAGCGCCGGGGAGATTGCATTGAACACAGCCCCCGCATACCCCGGCATATTGGCGGTGCGCTCTGCATCGGAGATCAGCTCCTGCAAATCAGTGAGGAGCTGGACATCTTTTTGAAAATTTGACATCAGGCATCCCCCTTTATACATTCTGAAAGCGGTTGAAGCACTGGACGTTGTTGCAGAAGCGCTCTGTCCCAATAATTTTTAGCGGCTTACCACAGTACGCGCAAAAGGTCGGACTCAGCTTCACGCTTATCGACCGCGGCGTTTCGGGTTCACTTTTCGTCCCACCATGCTGCATCAGGTTGATGCCGCACATGATGGAGCCGGGTTCAACTGCTTCCCAGCAGTACGCCCTCGCCTTGCATATAGAACAATCTCTCATATTGCCATCACCCCACTTAAATCAGGAATGCAGGGATGAGAAGAAACCAGAGGTATCTTCCATCCCTTGTCACATAAACAGAAATGGAGATTGCAACGCACACAGCAATCCACTTTATGACATCGGTAATCTGAATCCACTTCATTCCGAACACTCCCTTTCCTCCACATAGCACCAGCTCTGCGGCGCTTCATACAGGATGCAGCCATTGACTGCACAGGTGGGCGGCTCCATATAGTTGCCAGACGGTTGATAGTTCTCGCAGTCTGCATTGCCGCAAACGCCAGTCCCGTTCATGCCACAGAAACCGTGCCGGGAGAAATCCTCCAGCTTGAGCGGCTCCTCGTAGAGCTTCAGCTGAGAGATCTGCCAGCCATATACCGGCTCACCCTGCGCATACTTTACGATTTCATCAAGGGTCAGGCAGCTTTCGTACAGCGCCGGGAAACGCTTGATGCTGATGCCCTTGCCGATCGGCCTGAACACATCAAAGCCGTTGCAGACGAACTCGCCGAAAACAAGGCCGCTCCCACGACCGCCATCCATGGTCTCATAGATATAAACCTTGAACGGCACTTCCAGCTTCGGGCAGGTCTTGCGGACCTCAACCGTCTTGCGCCCCTGCCGGATCAGGTCACACCACTTGGGCTTGATGCTGATAAGGACAGCTTTACTCATGCTGTTTTACCTCCGATAAATTAAGATGAAACATATCTGTCTGTGACGTATACTCCTGAAAACGTCTTTCCTGCCGGTTATAGTATTCAGCGGAAATCTCAAAACCGGTAAATTCCAGACCGGCACTGTAACCGGCTATCCTGCTGCTTCCACTTCCCAGATGAGTGTCCAGTACTCGGTCTCCCGGAGACGTATAGTTTTGAAAAATCCAGTCATACAATGCCACTGGCTTTTGCGTCGGATGGATGCGCACCTCATTCAATTTTTTGTTCCCCTGCATGATATGGCCCTCTTTGATGCTTTTGCCCTGCATCATGCCAGACCACATATACCGAAACAGGCGTACGGTTGTGAATAGATCTGTTGCCGCCAGCTCACAATCTGAAAAGCTGGTAGCCTGATTGCACTTATCCCACACAATCCTGCCGGGTGCAAATTCGTAGGCAAAATAGTTGCATCCCCAAACAATATAGTGTTCTGACACCCGCCGAAGTTCATCAAAGTACGCCCGACCCGGTACCTCCCATGCCGGGGATACCGGGTAATCGCGGTGTACTCCGATTTTGCTCACCTTTGAGCCATAATAGCCCCGGCGTTCTGGCCCCCTAAAATACGGTGGGTCAACTACGGCCAGATTGAAATATTTATCCGGGAATTGTGCCATTCCATCCATGCAGTCCAAACAATGGCAGTTTCCCGCCAATGGAATGTTGGCATCATTCATGGTACATACGCTTGTTGCGGTCCACTTCATCGTGACCGGGTTTCCGCACTTGCAGGGCACCGTGATTTCGGGGTCTTCCAGATTTGTGCGGCCGCGGGCTTCAAAGTCACAGCAGGGGCAGGTGAATTCATACCGTGTCAGGTTGTCCAGCTGAACCTCTCCGCCGCAGCGGCAGGTCACGCTGGCGCTGGGTTCCCGCAGGAACCGGCCAAACACATCCCCGCATTTCGGGCAGCGCAGGCGCAGGACACCGTAGGCCGTGCCTTTGGGGATTTCTTTCCGCTGAACACGCTTAGGCTCTGCCCCCGCAGGGGTGCTTGCCTTTGCCTTTTCCGGGATGCCGCCGGTCAGCGCACAGGCGGCAGCATTGGTGCTGACCTCCCGCAATGCCCGGCTCAGGTCAGATTTGATGCTGTGGATCTCCGCCGCATCAGGTGCGGCCTTGAGTTCCTCGTGACGCAGGCAAAAAGTAATCAGGCTCAGCTTCACAGCGCTCTGCTCCAGACGCTCCAGTGCAGAAACAGGGATAGCCCCCATAGTTTTCTCATTCATCGTTTTCAGTCCTTTCTTCGTCTTTCCTGCAAGCCTGAACGGCATTGCAAGGTTCATCACAGGCTTTGCAGCACTTATCACAGTTCGGGTGTGCCGCCTTGCAGTAGTCGCACTCCGACCACTTCTTTTCATCAGAGCCGTACTCCCGGAAAATCTTGTGGGTGCCGTCCCTCAATGCCTGCTCATCGTCGCTGATCTCATACCCCAGCGCCGTCAGCATTTCATAGGTGGCATCCAGTGTCGGATTTTCCCGATAAGAGTACACATATTTCTGGCGCTCAACATTCCAGTCCTTACTCCAGTAACCGCAATAGCTGCTGTCCATCGAAGAATAGGCAAGCGCCAGCAGCACCTTTTCCGGCATCGTGCCGTAGACCCCATCTTCATCCAGAATTTTGTACCAGTCCTTGCCGAACTGTCCACAAATTCCTGCGACAGCTCCACACCGAGGATGTTTCCAATCAGCGTCAGGTCTAAATCAAAATTATCGTCTGCGGCACAGGCCATGTAGCGGGCAATGGCCGGGAAGCCCTTTTTGCAATCGGTAGGAGTCAGCTCCACTACGAATTCACGGCGGAGATTGAACATAAGTTCTGTGATGTTGTGGAAGCTCTCCATAATCATGCGTTCTTCCTCGAGGGCGGCATCCCGCTTTGCCTTTTCGGCATCCTCTGCGGCCACATCACGGGTCTTGTACAAATCAATCTGCCCACTACTCACCTTGTAGAAATACTGGACATGATCTGCATCTTCCGGCACAACAACATCTTTGGTGATGTTCCACTTGCTGTACCCGGTAACGTGTTCGTGGGTCTGATAAGTAGCATTCGGGTCTTCGATTGCAAATTTCTTGAGGTCTGCAATCCATTCAGCCTTGCGGTGTTCCCACTTCTGATTTTCCAGAACTTCCTGCATCACCCGGCGGAAGTTCTGAGTGCCAAGAGCTTCCAGCGCCTTATTTTTGTCCTCAACGCTCTCAATCTTATCCAGCTCTGCGTAGTCCGAAAGAGTGGCGCCGCGAAGTTCTGCCCGGCGGAACGCATCCCGGTCAAGAGAAAGGAGCTTCACCCTGCGGCGGATGGTGGACTGGGAGAAGCCAGACTTGGATGCCACCTGCTCTACCGTGTCGCCCAGATCCAGCATCAGCTGGAAGCCCTGCGCCTGCTCATAGGTAGTCAAGTCACTACGCTGCATGTTCTCAATCATCATGGTTTGCAGCTGTTCCCTTTCGTCCATTTCCACGACCACGCAGGGCACTTCAAACAATCCTGCCTGTTGTGCGGCCGCGGCCCGGCGATGCCCGATGATGATGGTGTAGTCATCGCTGGACCACACAGCCTTGGGTGTCCATGCTGCCGCTGCTGCTGCGGCATCCCCGCCCTCGTCAACGCACTTCGCAATGTACTCCCGGCTGTTGAGGTAGTGGCCGGGGATAACGGTCAGGTTCTGGAAGATGCCGTTCTCTTTGATGCTGGCGGCAAGTTCCGTCAAATCCCCCAGTTCCTTGCGGGGGTTGTCAGGGTGCGGATGCAGTCTCCTGCACGCAATGTTCGTGATCTCTGCCATGATTTATTTTCCTCCATGGTTTCAGAAAAATGTGAGCTGCCCGGTCTTGGTCTCACACAACGGCGGCGCAGCATCATCCTTTTTAGGTTCCGGCTCTGCCTGCTCGGTCTGGCGGCAGACAGGCTTCATCAGAAGCTCTATCTGCGCCCACTGGCGGCGCAGATACCAAATATCCGTAGAAAAGAACGGTGTGTACCAAATCCTGCTTTGCGGCCCTGCCGGGAGCAGCCCACGGCGATCATACGCGGTGCTTGGTTCTGTAATGGTGTTCCCGATGACTACATATCCAGCACAGCCTAAAAAACTGAGCTGGATGTAGCACATCAGTCCTGCAATCAGGTCAATATCCTGCGCCACAAAAAGCACCTTGTCGTGGTAGCAGATATTTTTTCTCCTGCACAGGTTGGCAAAAGCAATCAGCAGTGCGCCCGCACCGCAGGCCGGGTCCGAAACCGAAAAGAAGCCGGCATTCTCTGCCGCCGGGTCGCTTCCCCCGGAAATTTCCACCATGCACCTACAAACGTCATACGGGGTGAAGAATTGCCCGGATGCATCGTTGCCCAGCTCACAGAGCATGTACAGTTCCCCTAAAAAATCTTGGTCGGGGTTCTGCTCCATTCCCATGATTACCTCGGCCAGCAATTCAGCAAATTTATTTTGCTCGGCATCGCTGTACTTGGAAATGATGGTCTGATAGGTTTTGGTGCGCTCTTGAGCATTCTGTTTGTCGGTGGCATTGGAAATCTCAATGGCGGTCACCATCACGAAGTCCTGCCAGACCTGCCACCGATTGAACCGGCCGCACAGACTGTTGAAGATTTTCAGGAATGCTTTTTGGTGGTCGTCCCGGATGTTTCGCACTGCCGTTGCCTTTGCCATCGGTTATTCCTCCGTATTGTCCTCAGCGGAGTCCTCGGTCGGTTCATCGTCGGTGTCGTCCTGCGGGGTCTCCTGCTTGGTGTCCTGCTGGGAATCCCTCTGAGAATTGGAATCCGGCACATCAGCACCGGCACGCCGAAATTGCGGAGTTTGCCGTTCTCCATCAGGTCACGGAAGAAGTACTGCTGCCAGAAAGAGATCATCTTCAGCAGGATGTTCTCAATCTTGGTGCGGAGAACCTTGTCGATGCTGAACGTACCCTTGACCTTGGTCTTCAGCTCGCTGTTCTCAAAGTACCAGCACATAGAAGAATCCTGACTGCAATAGCCGGTTTCTTCCACATTGCCCAGCATATCCATCTGGGTGGCAACGTCGTTGATGGGGGTGATCACCAGCGTGATGGGATAGCGATCCTTGAAGAAGCGGAACGTGAAGTTGTGCTCATCGCACAGGCCCTGCAGCTTTTTCTTCTGGGCCTCGTAGTTGGAAATTTCGCTCATGGTATGTACTCCTTTCAGCAATCAGATGAAATTTTGTAATCGTTGTTGTGATTTTCAATGGCAGTCAGACCGACGGCGTATGCCGCCCAAATGTCCGCCTTGAACCGTAGAAAAAATCCGGGTTCTTGCTGGTGCCTTTTCCGTTTTTCAAATCGTGGGTTGCGAAACGGTCAATCAGCGCCCGCCGGATGGCTGGGTCATTTGCCCGGCTGTCATGGCAGATGTGCCGCTTTTCTTCGATGCGGCAGAGAAGCCGCGGTTTCTGCGCCATCTGGATGGACAGTGCTTCATAGAAACGCCCAATCCAGAGGACGGTATCAAACACTTCCCTGCCCACGGCCATTCCGTAGGAAGCCACCATTTCAATGACCGCCCACTGCCAGCCCTGTTCATTGGCGAAAACCAGCTTGTTGCGCAATTCTTCGTTATCGACCTTGCCGAACTCCAGCGGCCTCAATGTGTTGCAGTCGATAACGCAGTAGGCGCTCTGCCTGTTGCCCGGATCAATAGCCAATAATCGGGCATTTTTCACTCATAAATACGTACCTTCCCAAATTCCTGAACTAAACCTGGCTTCCGGACC
>ENA-OQIM01000129-OQIM01000129.1-human-gut-metagenome-genome-assembly--contig:-NODE-129-length-25125-cov-3.320986_pt1 | contig 25125 bp, 44 predicted proteins | sample MGYA00242579_ERZ504744 | MGnify/ENA primary metagenome ERZ504744 (study PRJEB26092, sample SAMD00036441) | human gut metagenome | host: Homo sapiens | study: EMG produced TPA metagenomics assembly of...
TACGGAAAGCTATTAAAAGTGGATTTCCACGATTCCGCCTGTGACAGCCACCTCGGGACCAACGAGCAGGTTGACGGTCCCGTCCGGCGCGATCGATACTTGGACTGACCGCTGCAGATATGACGGGTGAATGAATGGAATCGCCACTGTCGTCCCAGACGATAGTATGGCTCTGCCATTCAAAGCCTTAATCGCATTCGGATTGGGTATTTTCCCGATTGGATAGATTCCTCCGTTGCCATTGCTTTTCCCAAACGGCAGGGTTACGGAATCCCACAGCTGGCTCATCGGAGGCAACTGCTTGACAAGCATGACAGGAGTTCCGGCGGTGACGTCACTGATTGGAATGCGGGCGATCGGAATCCATACGGTGCCGGAATTGTTCAGGATACTACCCGACGGTACCGTGGGGTCAGCCGCCGTGCCACTGGTGGCGGTGCCCTTCAGCACCGCGAGCGCGATCGTTTCGATGTTGTTCGAGTCTCGCGTGTATTTCACGCAGATTAGGTCGTTGCGGTGCCGTCCTGTGACTCCGCTTTCGATGGTGACGGTTTCCGCCGCGGTGACGCGTGCGTATCGTCCTTCGATCACAAGGTTGAGGACCGGGATGAGCGCCTTGTTTGCTGACTGCATGGTCACGGCGGGGAATTTGCCGTCGCCGCCTTGCAGCAGGTAGTTGCCGTTTCCGACCAGTCCGGCCTGCATGGCTCCTTGGTCGCTGGATGTGATGTGCGGAGCGCCGGCCTTGCCGGTGATGAGATTCATGGTCATGGTCATTCCTTCCTATCTGTTGTGTTGTTGAGGTATGCGGCGTAGGCGGCGTCCTGCGTGGCTGCCAGCGCTTTGAACGTCTGCCAGCATGCGGTACAGACGAGCGCGCCCTGTGCGACTCCGTCGACGGTGGTGTGGGTGATGTCGTGCCAGTCGCTGGAGGTGCGTGGGTCACCGTCGGCGAGGTATGCGGAGGCGTGGCATCGGTCGCAGGTGTATCTGGTGATGTTCGTGGTTCGTGCCATTGATGTTCCTTTCTCTTTCAGGCTGTGCGCTGGTAGATGTGTCCCGGAAGCGTCGTGCCGCATTCCTTCCAAGTGCCTCCGTAGGTTGTTCCCGGATTGGCCGTGGAAGTGGTCCAGTAAAGGGAGCCCACGGGGTGGGCGGCGATGAATGCCTGGCTCACGCTCATGCCGTTGTCTCCCTTGTCACCCTTCGGCCCTTTGTGCACGACGTAGCTACCGACGCCTTTGACAGTCACATCGCTACCGTTGATGGCGGTGACCTGCCAGAACCCAAGTTCAAGACCATCTGCGCTTTGATATTGGTCAAAAATGGTGTCTCCGACCTGCAGGTTTCCATTTGGCTGAATACCAGATAGGGCAATTTTTCTCACTTCTCCGCCCGCACCCGAACCGCTGATGTCGCCATTGAATTTCCGTAGGCTCAGTCCTCGTGGCCCAGTGCTCCCGTTGGACCCTTCGCCCCGGTGGCGCCGGTCGCTCCGGTGGCCCCGGTCGGGCCTTGCGGTCCTTGCACTCCCTGCTTGCCTTGCGGTCCGGTATCGCCCTTGGGGCCTTTGACATTGCCGAGCAGAATCTTCGTCATATGCGCTCCTTACTTTCCGTCATTGATCATGTAGTACAGGTCGCCCGTCGCCGGATCGTAGGAGACGGGAGCCTCTAACACGGTGGCCGTATCCGCGTACACGGCGTACAGGTCTCCGTTCGGGTCGACCTGCAGTGTGAAGAATCCGGAAGTTGGCGCCGTCACGCCGCTGGCACCCTGCGTCCTGTCGGTCCCTGTGGGCCCTGCAGTCCCTGCGCACCTTGTATTCCCTGCTTGCCTTGCGGCCCGGTGGGGCCTGTTGCTCCGGTAGGTCCGGCAGGGCCGGTGTCGCCTTTCGGACCTTGCGGGCCGGTAGGGCCTCCTTCTCCGGCGGGTCCGACATCGCCTTTATCACCCTTGTCACCTTTCAGCCCTTCAGGACCTTGCGGGCCGGTAGGGCCGGCAGCTCCAGTGGCTCCTTTAGGCCCGGTCTCGCCGGTATCGCCCTTCACGCCTTGTGGGCCGACGTCACCTTTTGGACCTTGCGGTCCGGCAGGGCCTTGCGTTCCGATGATGGATTGACGGGAAATCGTCTTTCCCGTGAATAGGCTGCCGGACTGTGAAACGCACTGCCAGACGATGCTGTATTTTCCGCCACCTGACAATGCGGTCGAATATTCGTTGGCGAGTGGTGTTCGGTTCAACCATTCGCTCACGTTCCCCGTGAAAGTGGATCCCACCGGATATTCGCCGACGAGGGATTTCTTCATCACGAGCGCCGGAAGGCCGACGTCGCCTTTAGCTCCCTGAACGCCCTGCGCTCCTTGCTTGCCTTGCGGGCCGGTGGCCCCGGTATCGCCCTTGTCACCTTTGGGGCCTTTGATGTTGCCGATCAATAGTCGCGCCATGTGTCACCTTTCCGGGATGTCCACGTACAGGTTCCCGCTCTCGGAGTCCCAGACGAACGAGGGTGGGTTCGTGTTGTCCGGATAGTTCACGTACAGGTCGCCGTCGCCTTCCATGCTGAGCGTGAAGAAGCCGTTCGAGGGGGCGGATACGCCGCTGTCGCCCTTGTCACCCTTCTCCCCTTGCGGGCCCTGGATGCCTTGGGAACCTTGGATGCCTTGTCTGCCCTGGGGGCCGGTCGCTCCCTGTGGACCCGTGGGACCCTGCGGACCTGTGGAACCCGTCGGGCCTTGCGGTCCCGCCGCGCCGATCGCGCCGGCATCACCCTTATCGCCTTTCTCGCCGCGTATCCCCTGCAGTCCCTGCGGGCCTTCGGGACCGGCGACGCCTTGCGGCCCTCGCTCCCCGATCGCTCCTTTCTCTCCCCGAGGACCGGTGGGTCCGGTCGCTCCGGTGGCCCCCTGTGGTCCTGCGTCGCCCTTGTCGCCCTTCTCCCCTTGCGGACCCTGGTCGCCTTTCGGAAGCCCCAAATTCAAGGTTTTGTCGCTGCCGGCGCCCGTAAGCGACGCGCTTGCCTGTGCACCGGGGGCGAGCGTGTCCACCGAACCGATTTTCAGGCCGGTGATGTAGTCGCCTTTCGGCTGTTTACCCGACAATGCGTTGTTGAGCGAGTCGATGTCGTTTCTGGTCACGTCGGCGCTGAACGTCCAGGCGTCGAGTTTGAGGCCGGCTCCAGCGTAGTAGGCGTGGCCACCATCCCCGATGGAGGATTCTCCGCTGTTGCCGCCGGCGCTGGCACCTCCGGATTCGTAGGTGACGGTGAGCACGCCTCCCGAAACCTTGACGATCTTCTTGGAGATCTCGCAGTGACGACGAGGCCCGTGTTGTTGTCACGACCCGTGACCAGGTCGCCAACGTCCGCGTCGATGCCGTCGGGAATGTCCACGTCGATGGTGCTAGTGTTCCGAAGCTCCTGGAATTTCTGCCTGCCCTTGTCCTCGAGCTCGTCGTCTTCGGCGTTGGACAACTCGTATGTGGCGGTGCGTTCGTCAAGGCCTTTGAGGGTCTGCGTGTGGCTGAACGTGCCGTTCGCGTCGGCGTACCAGTGGATGACGGTACGGTCCTTGAGTTCGCCCTTGCCCAGGCAGATGAGATGGTTGATCGGGTGCGCCGCCTGTTTGGCGGTGAAGTCGATGAGGTCCGAGTCGATGCTGTCGCCGATCGTGCGGACGGGCATGGCGCTCATGGATACCTTGTCGCCGTCATTACGCAACCGGAGTTTGAGTCCGCTTGCCCTGAGCATCTTGACCAGACCGCTGTACAGGTCCACGTACCGGTCGAACTGGCAGGTGGTCTTGTGGTCGGCGCTTTCGTCGGTGACGGTGAACAGGCCTTGCAATCCCGCACGGCTGACGAGCGTGCGCATAATGACGGGAATCGTGCCGGACAGGGTGAGGTAATCGTTGTTCCTGTCCGGTTCGATGATCTTCGAGGCGAGCACTCCATGCCAGTCGCGGCCATGCCATGTGACGGTGGACAGGCCTCCGTCCACGTCGACATCCGTGTCGTCGATGATGCCGCCGTACTCGGTGCCGTCGATCATGATGCGGCTCCCCGCCTTGAGCGCGGCGTCTTCGACCTGCAGGTCGAAGTCGTTCTCCCCGCTACCGAACGCGAGGTCGAGCGTGTATGAGGCGTGGCTCGCCACGGGTTTGCCTGTGGCGTCGGTGACGATCAGGTCCATGGCGGTTCGCTCCTTTCCTCGCAGACCGTCAAGTCGAATTGGAATCCTCCCGGCCAGCTGATCGGCTGTGTTCCGCGCGAGCGGTTGGAACACGTACCGGCCGGAATCCTTGCCCGACCCTCGCACGGCCTGCGCGAAGCAGTTTGTGACGAGACCTGTGCCGCTGACCATGGTGACGGTCCTGACATCGCCGGTGCCGTCGATTTCCAGACGCGAGCCGGATGGCACGGTCACGTCGACCTCGTACCGGTTGTTTCCGATGATGACGTACGGTTGCGCGCATGGTCCGAATATCGTGAGCTTGACCGGCTGCGGGATGGACGTGTCGTTGACGATCTCGGCACCCAATGCCATGCCGGCGAAATCATGCGGATAATCATATGGATAGTCAAGGTCGGCGGTTCCGGAATCGTATCGCGGCGTGAAATGCGTCATGGTCGGACGGCGCCACACGCCATCGGCCAGCACGATGGTCAACTGCGTCTCGACCATCGTGGGCGTGATGGATTGCGGTTCGCTTTTCGTGATCCACGCTTTGGCTTCCCATTCGCCGTCGGCCACGAGCGTGCCCGGGTTCCCGGATGCCATGTCGGCGTCCGCGAGGCGGCGCAGTAGGTCGAGCGTGGCCGGAGAATCGTGGATCTTCACGGTGACTGTCGCCTCGCGTGCCTTGCGGGTGATGCCCGTCATGCCACGTGAGGCGAGGCTGTAGTCCCAGACGCGGGCTCGCAGTCCCGTGAGCGTCTCGCCGTACAGCGGCCCCTCGAAGCCGATGCGCTCACCTGTGGCGGCGCACACGTATTCAAGCGATTGCACTTTTCACCTTCCTTGCGAAGTCGCGGTCCCCTATCGTCGGCGTGTATCGGGCGATGATCGATCCGAGGTCGTCGTGCAGCGATTCGACGGCCGCGATGAGTTCCCGCAGATCGCCGTCGCCGGCATTGGCGCCGGTGCCGGCCGTGACGTTCAGCCTGCCGGTCTTCGACCAGTCCGCGTCGGAGAGGCTCATCGTGGAGACGAGCGAATCCATGGAACGGCTGACCACATGCGCGGAATCGTCGATGCCCAATGCCATGCCACGTCCGACCATCACGCCGACCTCGTCGCGGAACACACGCGACGGCGAGTGGATGCCCAAAGCGTTCTTGGCCTTGTCCACCAAGCCCGACAACGCGTTGGTGATGCTGGAATACAACGAGCCGACCATTCCTGTGATGCCGTTGATCAATCCCTGGATGATGTTGCGTCCCGCGCTGACGAGCCAGCTTCCCGCGCCGGACACCGCGCTCCGGACGGTTCCGCCGATCCCGCTCACGACGCTCCCGACACGGCCAACCATGTTGCTTACGGTGCCGACGATGCCGCCCCAGACGCTCGACACAATGCTTCCGACGCCATTCCACAACGCGGCCCACACGCTCCGGATTGTCGAGCATGCGGCGGATACCACTCCGCTGACCATGCCGATGCCGGCGGAGACGACGCCTTGGATGCCGCCCCACACTGCCGACACGATGCCCTGGATGGCCGACCACGCGGCGCTCCAGTTCCCGTTGACGACCGCGAGCGCCAGTTGGATGATGCCTTGGATGACGGCGAGTGCGGTGCTGATGACTGTGGCGATGATGGTCCATGCGCCTTGTACGACGGTGGATATGGTGTTCCAGAGTCCGTTCCAGACCGTGCTGATGATTGTGACGGCGGTTTGGAAGATGGTTTGGATGTTCTGTATTCCTGCTTGCAGGAGTGGTGTGATGGTGGTGATGAATGTTTGGATGCCGATGATGATCGCGGTGAGCGCGGTCATGATGATGGGGCCGATCGTGTTCCAGACGTTTTGGAGGACGGTGGTGATGAGTGTCCATCCGGTTTGCCAGATTTGTTGGATTTGGCTCATGGTCTGGGTGATGAATATGGCGATGGCTTGCAGGATTGGCTGGCATGCGGTGCTGATCTGGTTCCAGATTCCCATGAACATGTGGCGAAGCTGTTCCAGAGTCGTTTGCCCGTTTCGGTTTGGGTGAAGAACCATGTCAGCGCGGCCACGACCGCGCCGATGGCCACGACAAGCATGCCGATCGGATTCGCATCCAAGGCAGCGCTGAATGCCAGCTGCACGGCGGTAGCAGCCTTGGTCACCGCGCTCCACGCCGATTGAGCTGCCTTGACAATATTGAACGAGCCGGCGAGTTGCTTCAGTGCTCCAGCCGCGCTTCCCGCGTCGGAGATCTTGCCAATCAAATCGAACGTGGCCGTAGCGGTCTTCTCCACACCGGAGGCAGTCGCGGAAATGGCTTCAGTCCACCGGAAACTGTCTTCAGCCCGGCCGAGACGATATCCCAGCCTTTGACCGCGAGCAATGCAATGGTGATGGCTTTCAACGCGCCGGATACCAGTGCGCCGTTCTGCTGCGCCCACTGTCCGACCGACTGCAGCCAGCCTCCCACCGTCATGAGCACGCCGGTCAAAGTGTTCAACAGTCCGGCGAAGCTCTGCGCCGCGGAACTGGCGGTGCGCGCGCTGTCGTTGAAGCCGAAGGCCTGCGAGACCGCGGCCGCCAATACGGAAACCAGCGAGCCCAATCCGGAGATGACGCCGGTCAGGCTTTCAAGGAACGGCTGCAACGCGCCCGTCTCGATGAACGTGTTGACGAACGTCTTCGCCCATCCCGCCGCGTTCGACAACGCCTGCGCGACCGAAGCGACCACTCCCGCGAGCGCGCCGGCGGTTGTGGAGAACATTGTGGCGGCTTCGCCGCCATTGTTGAGTCCGCCTATGAGTGATGTGATTGCGTTCCAGAGGCCAGTGAGTTGGCTTTTGAGGCTGGCCGTCGCCGAGGCGAGCATCTGGAAGCCGGGGATGTTGGAGATCGTGTCGCCAAGGTTTTTGAGTTTCGCCTGTGTGGCGGGTATCGCGTTCTCGAGACCTTGTTGGAGTGCCGCTCCGACTTTTTGCAGGGTTGGTGTGACGGCTGCGGTGAATGTATCGATGAGTGGGATGGCTTGGTTGAACAGGCCGCGTAAGCCGTCGAGGACTGGTGTGGCGGCTGTTTCTCCGAGTCGGCTCAACGCGGCTTTCACGTTGGCCAGGGCGCCGGTGAATGTGGTGCCTGCGGATAGTGCGGCGCCGCCTAGGCTTCCTGCATGGCGTCGGCGAAGGTTTGGAAGTCGATTTTGCCGTCCGAGACCATGTCGGACACTTCGGCGCTGGTCTTGTTCAGATGCTTGCCGAGCATTTGGAGGACTGGGATGCCGCTCGACATGAGCTGGAGCATGTCGTCGCCCTGGAGTTTGCCTCGGGCGGCGACGGAACCGAAGATCATGCCGATGTCAGTGAGGCTTCTGCCGCTGATCTGCGCGGTGTCGGCCACGGTCTTGAGGATCTTGGTGAGCTGGTCGCCTTCCTTGATGCCGGAGGCGGACAGGCTGGCCGCGACGGTCGCGGCGTCGCCCAATCCGAACGCGGTGCCCTTGACGGATGCGAGCGCGTCGTTCATGATTTCGGTGACGCTCGCGCTGTCGTGGCCGAGGCCTTTGAGTTTGGCTTGCGCGTTCTCGATGTTGAGGCGCGGGTGAAGCCGCCTTTGGCGGCCAATGCGGTGATGCCGCCGGCGAGGGTGGCGATCGCGCTGTGCCGACCTTGCCGATTTTGCCGAATGCTCCGCCGATTTTCGAGATGAGGGTGTTGGAGCTTTTCTTGGAGGCGTTGTTGACGGCGTCGCCGATGTCGCCTTCGATGCTTTTGCCGAATCCTTTGCCGGATGGTTCGACGTGGACGTATGCGACGCTATGTCCTGTGCTGCCATCGTGTTTCCTTATTCGTAGGTTGGGATTCCGATGGCGGTCGGAGTCAGAGGTCGTCGTTGATGTGGAAGTAGCTTTGAGCCGTTCCCTGTCCTCGCGTTGACGGCGGGTGAGGTTGTGCGTCGGGGTTGGTGGGCGGAGCGGGTCGTGCTCGTGGTCGAACCATGGGCGTTTGCGTTGTCCGGACAGCGTCCAGACCGCCTGTTCGGCTCCGTCGGGCGCGTAGACGGCGTTCTGCAACGCCATCCACGAGTGGCTCGTATGGTCCTTGAGGATTTCGCGGGTCAACGCCCAGGCGAGACCCCAGTCGGTTCGTGGACGTTGGCCTTCAAGCCATTCGGCGAAGCGTACGGGCCTGTAGATCTGCCCGTACGCTCGGATCCAGTCGTAGCTAACGCCGCGCGGTGGGTGTTCCAGAGCTGGGCGAGGTAAACGCTTTTGGGTCCAGTCCGGATTCGTCGGCCCACGCCTTGATGGTCGCGGTGAGGTAGGCCATCGGACGTTTGGTCTTGCGCAGCACGTTCCAGAAGTTCGGCTGCATCGTCTGGAAGTATGCGAGGAACGTGCTCACGCAGGCCATGTTTTCCTCGTCGGACAATGCGGGCTTGCTCTTGACCAGGAGGATGGCCTGGACGAGTTCGATGGGCAGTTCCGCGTTGTTGAGGTTCGGCAGGTCGAGTTTGACGCCGGCGACCTCGAGGTGCACGTCGGGTTTGAGTTCCTCCGCGTCGTCCAGGTTTACGTTCACGACATGGTATTCTTTGTCGCTCATGTTGGCTCCGTTCGTTCGGTGGCGGTTAGTGAAAGGGATCCCGTGCGTCCGACCGCCATCGTCCGCACGGGAAGAATCAATGGACTCACTTGGATGAGTCGGTGACGAGGCCCCATGCGTGGAACTGCTCGCCGTTGTCGCCCTTGAGCATCTTGAACGTCATGCTGAAGTTCATGATCTCGCTGGATTTCAGGCTCACGTCGTCACGGTCGCTCACCTTCGCGTTGGTGCCGTACAGGAGGAACGGACGGTCCTGCTGGTCGAGCGCGACCAGCACGAGGATCCACTCCTTCTTCAGGCCGGCGCCCTTGATGCTGATGCCGCCGTCCGTTTCGATGTCCACGTCGAAGTAGGCCGACACCACATCCTTGCGGCCCTCCATGGCGGCGAGCTGCAGGGTCCAGTAGCCCGGATCCGTGTCGGACAGCACGATGTCGCCGTTGTGGGCCTTGTAGTCGGTGCTGTCGCCCGGTTCCGGATGCAGTACGGCGCCGTCCTCCGTGGAGTAGCCGATTGGCTTCTTGCTTGCCGGCGGGGTCCAGGCCACTCCGGTCGGAGCCACGAACGTGCTGTCGCCCTTGGGGAACAGGAACAGCGCGTAGTTCTTGATCAGGCGCACGTTGCCTGCGGTGTTGCCGCTGGACACGTACCCGTAGTCGGTCGCGCCCTGCGCGGCGACGGTGGTTTTTTCGTTGTTGTCAGACATTCGTCTGCACCTTTCCGTTCTTCGCGTGTGGCGGCACGTTGTCTTTGGTTGTGTTTCAGTTGACGGTGACCTCGAGCAGGAGCACGCCGTACGCGCACACCAGTCTCTTGTCCTCGTCAGTCATGCGTACCGGCCCGGATTCGAGTGACGCGTCGATGAGCGGCGCGACGTTTCCGAGCCCGATGATCTCCCTCGCGATGTCGGCCCACAGTCGTGCGGCCTTGTCCCAGTCGCCCGTATGGTCCTCTCTCATGCATCGCACACTCAGCCGCAGCCGCACGTACTGCGAGATTGGGGTGCTCATGCCTTGCATGGAGTCGGCCAGAGTGCTTCGGTGAAGGGAGGTTCGAGGTCGCTTCGTTCGATGGTGTCGAACGTCACGTCCGGGAACAGTGTCCTCAGTTTGGGCAGGAGCAGGGGTTCCGTGCGCCGGGGAGTGACCGGGATGCTCATACGCGCATCCTTCCGAGCGTGTCCTCTAGCGTGCCGTGCGCCTTCTCCACCGGTGCCGGGCAGATGATCGCCACGCCGCTGCGGTTCGCGCCGTTATGGTCGCGCACCATGCAGCGGCTGTCGGTGACGGCCTCGTTGGCCGAGTCACGCATGCGCGAGCGCAGCGTCTCGTTCTTCAGCACCTGTTGGCTGAATGCCTTGCGGTTGAATACGAATCTGCATCGTTTGGCCATGCTTATCCTTTCCGTTCGCCTACGGTGATGACGTCGCCGATGTGGCGTCCGTGGATGTTGTTCCACACTTGCGGTTTGCCTTTGACGGGCAGGAGGATGCCTCTGACTTTGATCAGGTCGGTGGTTTGGATGCCTGTCGGCTGGCTGCCGCGGATACGGATCGTGTATTCGATGGTTTGTGGATTGGCGTTTTCCTCGGTCTGGTCGGTGGTGGAGTTTGGTTCGACCAGCGCCTGGAATGTGCCGACGGGGACGGGCTTGCCTTGGATGGGGTTGCCGTCCGTGTCGGTGGTGGGCTGGCCGCGCCAGATTTCGATGGTTTCCACTAGGACGTCTCCCCCGTTGCCATGTCGACGCTGAACGCGCGTTGCGCGTTGATGCCGAGGATGCGTTTCTCGTCGTCGCGCAGCCAGAGGTCGCCGGTGGGCGCTCCGAAACTGTATTGTTCGCTGAAGCTGCCGGTGGTCTGGTTCATCTGCGTGATGCCGCCGGGAATGTCGTACGGGTCGGCCTGCATGATCCTGCGGACGATGTCGCAGGTGATCTTCGTCAACAGTCGTGGCCGTTCGTCGAGGAGCCGCCGCCAGTTCGGGGAGCGTTCCTTGATGTAGTCGGTCACGTCCGCGAGATGCGTGTCGGCTTTCTGACGTTCCTCGTCGGTGAGCTTGTGCCACCTCCGTTCGAGATCGTCGGAGGTGGCGAACATGTCCGGTTCGTCCGTCATGGTCACTTCTTGTCCGGCAGCTTGATCACCCCGGAGGCCGCGAGGCCGGTGATAGTGTCATCGAACTGTTTCGCCAAAGTATTGAAAGCCGTGACGAGCTTGTCGAATTCATCCTTGGTCGGAGCGGCTGCGGCGGCCTTGACGATGTTGCCGTCAACGTTGCCAATCGTCTGTTTGGGCGCGAACTGCTTGATGCCGCCGAGGGTGTCCTTGCCGGCCTCCGGCAGTTCGTAGGCACCGGAACCGGCGGAGAAGGCGGTGCCGTCAGTGTTGACAAGCCGCACCTGCGCGTCCAACGGGCCGACAGTGTGCTTTTCCTCGCCTGCGGGGTTGATCACAAGCGTCTGGATGGGAAAACTCATAGTTCACCTCACTTGGTTTTGAGTACCGCGAATGCGTGCGGGTCGATGACGGCGAACGCGTACATCGCCTCGGTGCGGTATGCGATCTGGTTGTGGGCCTTCAGGTCCACGCCGGTCTGGTCCGGATCGCCGTAGGCGATAATCTCGCTGGTCAGGTCGCGGACCATGCCCCACTTGATGAGGCTGAAGTCTCCCATGAACGCGAGCACCTTCGTCGGGGTCGAGGCCAGTCGCCCGTTGACGGTGCCGGAGGTCGCGGCGGTGATGCCGTCCAAGCTGCCGGCCTGCAGGTTCAGCGGGATCTCCGGGTAGAAGCGCATGCCGGTGGAGGGCACGCGCAGCTTGCGCAGACGGGACGCCCACGTCTTGGACAATGCCACGCCGTTGATGTCGTAGGAGTCGTTCAGCGCGTCGGCCAAGGCATCCACGTTGCTGATGTCGTCATCGCCGGCGGTCACCTGCACGGCGGACGTGCTCAACGGGTTGAATCCGGAAAGCGCGGTGCCAGCCTTCGGGTTGATCGCATGGTAGATCACGTAGTCGAGCGCACGACCCAAAGCGGCTGCCTGATCCGCTTGGATGCTGCGGATGATCTGCAGCTGGTTGTCCTCGTCCGCCCACTGGAGTTCGCTGGTGACGCGGGTGGTGGTCTGCACTTTGAAGCGTTTCGCCACGACGGAATCCACGGTCTGCTCGTAGCTGCCCTTGACGGCGCCCTCGGCCACGACCTCGGCTTCGCTCTTGCCGTCGAACACGAGGTAGTCGGCGTCGGAGAAGATCTGCGGCGTGCTGGGGCTCAGGGACGCGATGGTGCTGGTGTCCTTGGCCTTGTTCACGATTTCGGTGGCCACGCTCACGGGGAGCTTGATCTGGTCTGTTTTCATCGCCATGATGGCTTGTCCTTTCGGTCGGTTGGGTTATCTGCCGAGGAGCTGGTGGATGTACGAGAGCTCTTCGGCGTCCTTGCTGTTGTTCTGATGTGACGGAGAGCCCGTCTGGTTCCTCACCTGCGGCGGCTTGGATGCCGGATGCAGTGCCGCTTGCAGGAGGTCCGCGTGCGCTTCGAGCTCGTCCTTGGTGCTTCCGCGGAGCAGTTCGGCCGGGACGCCCTTGTCTTTGGCGACTTCGGACACCCATTCGGCGTGCTGCTTCTCGGCAGCGGCATCGTCGATCTGCTTGCGCAGGGCGGCGTTCGATTCCTTGAGCTTGTCGAGCTCGCTCTTGCCCGCGTTCTCCATCTCGTCGAGTCTCATGGCCTTGGATTTGAGCTCGTCGTAGTCCTTGTACTTGCCGCGCTCCTTGGCCAGTCTTCTCTCGACGATCTGGTCGACCTGCTCCTGGGTGAACGATTTCGGTTCGGGCTCGTTGCCTTCACCGGAACCGCCTTCGCCGGAACCGCCGTCGATGAGACGGATACGGGCCGGGAATCGGAATCTGTTGAACATGTCGTGCTCCTTCTTGCTGTTTCCCGTGGATTCGAGTTCGACCGCGCCACGGTGCGCTGTATGGTCCTCCCACGCGATGCGGCGCATGGTCGCCGCCGGCCGGAGGGCCGGTTGAGTGGTGGATGCGGGATTCGCACCCGCGTGGCAAAATGCGCCCGATTTACAGTCGGGTCCGTTCGTCTGCTCCGGCAATCCACCAAAAGGTGATAGAATGGATATGTAAGCGCCTTGTTACCGCCCTTTTTGGTAGTTTCAGCGGCGCTTACTTGATTCTCAGCAACTGTCCTTTTTTGTTCAGGATGTATACGATCCCATTCTTGAAACGATGACTTTTCATGATGTTTCCGATGAGTTCCTCATCGCTCATGTTGTCGTTTTCGGAATTGTCGATGATCAGCCGTCTGCAATCCGGCTTTTTTGACGCGCTGCCCATATATCCGTCGATAGTGCGGAATTTGTCTGCTGATTGAGGCGTCTTGAGCTCGATGCCGCCTTCCAAATCAGACAAGCCGATCAGGAGCATACGCCCAGTGTCTGGATCCTTCGCTTCACGATGGTCGATCTGAAAGGCCGGGACGATTCCATGTCTGCGCAGTCTCTGGGCCGTTCGTATCTCCTGCGGTCTTGCCTTCTCGGTTTCCTCACGCATCCCATCACTTGGGAAGCTGATCAGTGGCTCTGCGCCGCTGTGGAGCCATTCTCGGTCGCGCCAGCGCATCTCGGCGAGTATCTGGTTGCGTTTCCAGTTGCCGAACTTCTGGTCCGGCGAACTGCGGGTTCTCAGGTATTCGTCGTGGGTAAGACGATGCTCGATGGCCGTCTTGCATTGTTCCCAGCGTTCACTCATGCCGTCGGGGTCGAAGCCTTTGAGCTTCTGCCTTCCCCAGCTGCTGATGACATCACAGTGACAGTGGCCATTGTGAAGGTGGGGCCGAAGTCGGCCGTCTCTTCACTGAGGTATTCGAAGCCACGGGTGGCGAGCATGACGCAGAACGCGCATGGATCGCTGCCTCGTGGCACGCGCGCCCATTTTGGTTTTGTGGGGTCGGCATGCATGTCACGCATGGTCATAAGCCTGGCGGATGTGCTGACCATGTCACCAATGAGCTGCTGCCAGTCATCGATGGTCTTCAACTCCGGCCACAGACTGTCCACGCTCAATCCGGCATTGCTGCGTCCGGCGACGAGGTCGGAGTAGTTGAGACCATTCCAGTCAGTTCCGGAGAAACCGCCGTTCATGCGGTAGAGGACTTCGCTTGGATCAAGCAAATCCGGGTGTTCGAACTCCGGCAGATCCACTCCTGACTGCTCGGCCCATATAGCGCGTAGCTGGCTGAAATAATCGTCAGCCAGCTGCGCGGACTGTCTCGAGTAGTCCTCGACCACATCGCGCATGAACAACGGGTTGGAGCGGTACTGCGCCTCGATAGCGTCAGCCGCTTCGTCTGCCAATGCATCAAGGTCGGCGACGTATCCCGCATAGGCTTGGTCAAGCAGCCGTTGAAGATCTCTCCTGTTCGTCTCCGGTATGTTCAGGCTGTTGAGTTCCATCCTGAACCTCCTCGCCGCCGGCCGATGCCAGGCGAGCCTTTAGCTGATCGATCTGTTCCTTAGCGCGCTGGCGTTGCTGGTCGGCGCGTAAGCGGGTGATTTCCTCACGGCTCAGGCCGAGTCGTTCGAGTCCGACGTCGGAGTCGGCGTAGCCGGTGACCTTGTCGGCGATCTTCGTGAACGCGTCGGCGCGCGCCGCGTCGGAGATCTCCTTCGTGGGGGCCATACCGGGTGTACGTCGCGCATGGAGTCGGGTATCGAGTTCGTGCCTTCGCGCAGTGCCACGGCGATGCCCATGGCGCGTTTGAGTTCGCGTCCGAAGGCCACGTTCTGCTTGTCGGCGATGCGGGTCAGGCGTCGTTCCGCTGATGCCATCGCCTCGGCACTGGTCGGATTGTCCAGTGTGATGCCCAGGTAGTCGACCGGCACGCGGGTCTGCGAGGCGACGAGCATGGCCATGGTCTTGAGCATGTCCGAATGGGGTGCCATGGACGCCTGCTGCACCTGCTGTAGTTGGGGCAGGTTGCCGTCCTCGTCGGCGCTGATGGCGTTGATCGCTGGATGAGGCTCTTCCACGTGTTGCTGCTGAACGCGTCCTTGTTCGCGCCGATGAACCAGAGTTTGGGAACGGAGTAGAATTCGGCCGATGCTCCATGCGGACCATGGTGCGGAATCCGGCGTCCACGAGGCTCATGAGCGAACGGCTGATGCGGCTGTGGCCGAACGGGCGGTCCATCTGCCTGTCGTAGGCGAGCGCGACGACCGTCGGCTGGTCGAAGTTCGTTTCGATTTTCTCCGCGCGCCATGGCAGTGGGCGCCCTGAGCATTCGTAGACCTTGCCGGGGAGCCATACGTTGAACGAGCAGATCCGTCCGTCCTTGTCATCCTCGGTGATGGTCAGCGCGGCGGCCAGGCGGTGGTTGCGCCTGTCCCAGATTCCCGCGGACCAGTCGGCGGAACGGGGGATCATGCTGATTCGTTCCGGATCCTCCGGGTCTGCGGCGATGGTCAGGAAGCTGCATGAGTGCTTGTATGAGGATACGATCAGTTCGGACGTGGTGACATCCAGCTGGTTGTCCTCGAACAGGTCGTTGATGCCCATCGTGTCGTCGCCGGAGATGCTGAATCCTTCCAGGTCGCTCAGGTCGCTCAACGATCGGACGGCCAGTTCGGGCCATCCGATCATCGCCTCGACCTTGTTCTTGATCTGGTCGGGGATGGAGATGCCGAAGTCCTTGAACCGTTCCTTGCAGTCGTAGTAGGCTCCGCGGATCAGGTTGCGCGGGTATTTCTCGCGCCAGACGCGCAGCAGTTCGTGGATGATAGGCATGTCCTCGTCGTCGATGCCGAGGATGGTGCCGACGTTGCCGCTCGCTGTGTCGAGGTAGCTGCTGCCGGTGAATTTTGGCGCTGTGCTGATTGTGGTGCCGTCGGCCATGTAGAACACCATCAGACCATCACCTCCTGTCGCCTTCCGGGATGCCGCTTCGTGGTGAACGCGCCGTACAGGGCGAGCGTGGTTGATACGAGCGGCGTTATGTCGATATCCGAGCCGAGTTTGTTCCAGGCGATCGCGGCCGGACTGCCCCAACGGCCGCGTGGTCGCGCCCTTGACGGCGGCGGCCAGCTGCGGCTGGTATTCGTCCCGCGGTGCTGAGCGTTCCGGCCTTGAGCATGTCGAGGAACCGTCCGCATGCGCGGCCCATCTCCTGCATGTTCGTGACCGTGACCTTCACGTGCGCCTTCTTCAGTTCGGGCAGCAGGCTCATGGCGGGCGACTGCGCGTCGATGACCACGCTTGCGGTCTTCGGCCAGCGTTCGGCGAGCCAGTCAACGGCCCACATGGTTCCCGCCTGGCGCGCGTCCTTGATGTTCGCCATCTGGATGACGGCCGACCCGTCCTCGTACCGCAATGCGGCGCCGATGGTCAGCACGCTCCTGTCGGGCGGCATGTCGAGGCCGAAGCTCACCGTGCCGCCTTCGGGCACGTCATCGACGGCCGCGGCCTTCCACTGGTCGGGGTCGATGGCGTATGCGGTGACAGTCTCATCCCAGATGCCGAGCGCTCACGGCGGAACGAATCGTCGGACAGGTTGTTGCGCATGCGTATGATTGCCTGTTCACTGGTACGTCTCGGATAGCTGGGATTCGCTTTAGCCACTGTTCGCGGTCGTCCGGATCCGCGTCCTTGTCGGCGGCAAGCTCCACGTAGAGGAGGTTCCCGTCATGGTTCAGCGCGTGCATGCGCTTCTCCGTGAACGCCTCGCACTGGTCTCCTGGCTTGGGTGGATTGCCCATGTACACGACCAACGGGTTCGGGCTCGTGTTCAGGACGGGGATCATGTTGTCCATCGCGCGCACGGTGAGGATCTGCGCCTCGTCGAAAACGGCCACGTCCACGCTGTGCAGGCCTCGGCCGAAACCGTTCTCTCGGGCGCCGAACATGATGCGGCTGCCGGACGTGAACGTGATCTCCTGCTGGCCGTTCGCCCTGCGGATGCGTTCCACGTACCTGCCGAGCATCGGGTTGTGTTCCATCTCGCACATGTCCGCGAACGTCTCGTCGCTGGTGCGCGTGTGGTGGGCGGTCCAGATGGCCTTCAGGTTCGGCGTGAGTATCGCTTGAGGAACAACGCGGTGCCGACGGTGAAGGTCTTGCCGATCTGCCTGCAGCTGGACAGCACGGCGCCGTCCGCGCCACACGCGTACTTGCCTTCCGTGTTCTTGGCGAACAGAAGCCACAAGAAACCCTGCTGCCACAAGTCGAAACGGATGCCGGCCTTGCGCGCGGCTTTGTTGATTCGCGTGAACTCGCTGCCGACGATGCCTTCCGGCTGGCGGAGGACCTTGGCGATTTCAGACAATCGACGCTCCGACATCGTCCGTCACCTCGTCTTCCTCATCGTCCAGCAGGTCGGTCAGACCTCCGCCTTGGAGTGATTCGATGCGTTCGCATACATCGATGAGCTGGCGGCTGATCGCGGGTAGTACGTTTGCCGGTGTGGACGTGTCGTCCATAGCCTTCTGCAGTCGGTCGCGGTTGGCGCGCAGCATGTCCAGCATGCTGCCGTCCATCATTCTCTCGAAACTCCGCTGGTCGAGGTCCTGCTCCGGCTTCTGTTTCGTTTCCACGACTTTGACGGGTGGCTTACTGTTCCAGTCCTGTGCGGGCCTGTTCTTTTTCCGACGATAATCGGCTTTCTGACGGCAGGATTTGGAGCAGTACCGTTGCGGCCGCCCGTGGCCGGAAGGCCGGAATTCCTTGCCGCAGAGTTCGCACTTCATGGCGTCCACCTCCGCTTTCCGACCTTTCGTCGTTTCCCCTGTTTCCGACGTTTGAATTCCGGGGGAAATATCGGCACTGCACCCGAGGCGACCAGGAGGGGGCATACCCGGGTCCCCGCCCTGGTATCGGAGTCAGATGCCGAACGTTTTGAACGGCATCGAGCTTGCTTTCACTTCCTGTCTGCCAGCCAGCAGCGCTCGTGCGTGTTCGTCTGTCTTGTCGCTCTTGAACCTGTTGCATCTGCGGTGCGTGAGCCTGCAGTTAGTGAAGCTGTATGGATCACCGCCACGTGAGACCGGTACGAGCTCGTCGACTTCGGCGCTCATCGGATGTGGTGTCTTCAATGTCTTGTCGACTGGCTTGCCACAGATGGCACACACGTCGTATGCGGCCAGCACTCTTGCCCTGAGCTGTCTGCGCCGCCAGCCGTTGCTGACACGCTCGTTACGCCGCTTGCTCATGTGGCCTCCCCACATGTATGAGCCCCGGGGTGTCATGGATGCATCAATGATTATCTTCGCCGTTGGCTTGCTGGAATGCCGGTATAGGGGCTCCCGTATATGGACACTCCCGTGTCTTGTAGGGGCTCCCCATCATCTGCGAATGCCACTCCCGGATTGTCAATACCCCTACCCCGGGTTTGTTTCATGGGTGCCTTCGGCGGGATTCGAACCCGCGTCCACACGCGGCCACAAGGAAGCGAATCCAATAAGACTCGCGGCCGGTACGATCTACCACTGATTCCTACGAAGGCATACCGGCAGGCGGATTTGAGCATCACCGCATCACGGAAGCACGGGATTGGCTTGCCTGCCACATTGAGGTATGCCCACTCTGACGGGAGTGGGCGGAGCGTGTCCGATATGCCGTTCGGACAGGACGGGACTGCAACACAGGGAGTTAGGAGAATCCATGGCGGATATGAAAAGGGTTCAAACCAAGTCACCTCGGTTTGAACCCTCTAATCCACTGACAATTCTGCGTTGCACTTTCGATTTTGTCAAATCGAATCGCGCCGCAGCACCTGCCGATGCACGTCCGAAAGCCTGTACAATGGCCGTCCCTTATCGTTTTCACCGACCGGCTGAAGCCTGCCACGCTTACGCCACGAGCGAATCGTATTCGCATTGCACTGGAACCCGCATTCGCGCAGCAACTCAGCACACTCCCCGCCGTGAACGCCCTGCCCGATTCGATGCACTCCCGCAGGAAACCCAATCGCACATCGACCACGCGATAAGCGTTGCCGCACACCGGACAATCAACGCTCACCGCGCCGACCTCCGCACTCAGCTCCACTCCACACAAAGGATTCAGGCACCTGCCGATGCCGTGCCTGGATGGTGGCACGTCGATGATGGCCAGCGTCTTGCGCACCAACCGCTCCCAGTCATGCCAGATCAAACCGATGTCCGGCAGTCGGTTCAACCGCTGGCATGACCAGCATGCCTTGAGCATGTCGACGATGGACGGGACCGCGATGCTTGTGGCCCATGGCATGGCCGGCGGCGCATACAATCGACACCACAACGCCGTCACCGCATCCTCAATCTCCTGCAGATGGTCAACGACCGAGAGTCTGATCGGCGTGGGCGCGGACTGCAGGTTGACACGTCCAGGCTGGTGGCCTCCGTAATGCGCCGTCGAATCCAGGAACTCGCGCAGGGCTTGGATCCATGACGGATAGTCGTGGATCCATCCCTCAAAGCGGTCTCGCACTTGTCGCACATCGTGGCCTGGATACGGCACTCCCCGCCGCACACTCGGCACATGCCGGCGAGCGCTGGCTTGTTTTGTGGTGGTTGTGTCTGGTTTGGTGTTGGTTGGGATTCGTTGTTTTGTTCGTTCATTTGTTCGATTCCCTCCGGCGGGTGTAGTCTGGTTTGTGGTGATGCCAGGAGCCCGGCCGGAAGGTCGGGTTTCTTGTTATTCGCGGGTGTGTTGGATGATCGCTTTGATTTCCTCTTTGGGGACTTGCGGCATCAGTGGCGAGATCTCATCGAGCTGTATCCGGCCTGATGCCATTTGACGATCATGTCTATGAGGACTTTCTTCACTTTCATTTCGTTTCCTTCTTGTTTTTTACGCATTCCGGGCAGAGGCTCTTCTTGAAATCGTCTGCATTTACCTGCCATCCCTCGTATTCGAGCCGGTGCAGCGGTCCGACGTCCCACTTGCGGCATTCGCGGCATGCGAGATGGCGGTGGTTCGGACAGAGGCTGTCGCATGGATAATCTCGGTCGATGTGCCATCCGCGGCTTCCAGTTCGTCCGGCGCTCCACTGTCGGTGATGTCGCAGTCATGGCATTCGACGTGCCAGTGGCGCGGGCAGTAGTGCCTGCCTTGGAGCTCGTCGCATTGCCAGCCGTGGTCGGCGGCCTCGTTGTCGGCGTCCTCGTAGGTCGCGTCATAGACGGAAAGTCTTGTGTGGCACTCGTCGCAGACGACGAACAGCTCATGGATTTCCTGGTAGCTCATCTTGCCGGCTCCTTGTCGGCTCCGCTCACATGGCTCCAGTCGCATGACAGGCCGCCCTGCTTGTAGTCCGAGTAGACGACGCAGTCACTTTCCTCTTGTCGGTCAGGGTGATGACGCATTCACGAAAGTCTCCGTCTTCGTCCTGGGAGCACTGCGATTCGATGGACCTGACTCATGCGCTGGCGTTGAAGGCTCCGACGCGCTTCCGCATCCGGCGAGCGCCATGCATATGACGGTGATGGCGAGTGTGATGCGTGTTGTCTTTCTCATTTTGTTTCCTCCTAGTGTTTGCGCCATTCGCCGTTGGCGTATCGGTTCCATCCGCGGATCGCGGTTTTGATGCTGTCGTCCTGGGTGGTGATCCAGACGGCGTTCGGACATCCACGGCATTTGGCGATCCAGATGCAGTGCATCGTGGCTCCGATGATCCGGGCGTATGGTTCGATGCTTGGTTTCCTCGTGCCGCAGTAGGGGCATGGACTGGTCCTATGCCATTTCCTGGCATGCGATATGGTGTTTTTCATGGTTTGCCTTCCGTGATGACGACGGCGCGGATGCCGTCCGAGGTTTTGTTCGTATGGTGGCGCAGGTCGCAGTCGATGACATGCAGGCCGATGCCCCGGTATTTCAGGACCGCGTGGACCGGACTCAACCGAATCAGATCCAACGGGCCGTCCAACGTGACATCCATGCCGGTGAGCGCGATGCATCGCCGGCCGATCAGGTCGGCGGGATTCCGGTACTGCCACGCCATATGCGTCTGGACCGTCATGGCCTGCCTCCGATCCAAGCGACCAGGACGGCCACGCACAGGAGCATCATGGCGGCCACGGTCATCACCATGCTCCCTTCAGGAGCTTGCGGTACCACCGATAGTCGGAGATGTCACGACGGATGCAATCACGCACCCTGTGCGAACCGGCATGCCCCTTGTACGGATCCTCGGGACAGTCGATGAACCGCAGGTAGCGGCGGAGCGTGGTCAGGTCGAACTTGCGGTAGGACAGCCACCTGTCCGGGTTCAGGTCGAGTCGTTTGAGGAAGTCGATGTCGAAGTCCACGTTCGTTCCGGCCGGAACCAGCATGAAGCGTTGCGACAGGGAGTCGAGATACTCCTCCGCGGCGTTCGCGACCGCTTCCACGCAGTCGTTCCTGTCGGAGCCGTTCAGCAGTTCGAACAGCAATCCATTGTCCGTGTGCATCGAGAACGCGACCGGGCTCATGTCCAACAGGTCGAGATAGTCCGGTCTGATGATGCGATGCAGGGATCCATACGAATGTTCGCCCAGCACGTCGGTGCATTCCATGCCGACCTCCAACGGCAGACTGTCATTCCTGTCCGTGCCGGTCGTTTCGAAGTCGAGCCAGAGCAGCGCCTCCGGCTTCACGTTCAGGTCTTCGTCCTGTTTCCTCATGATTCTTCCTTCCAATTGCTTTGCCATTCGATGATCTCGATTTGAGTGAGCCGTTGCGCCGTGCCGTCATCCAGCAGCCACCACCAGTCGCCGTTCCAGTCGCGTATCGGCGCGTTGAGCGGATCACGCCAGCTCGGGATGATGTAGCCGAACCGTTCCGCCTCGGCCGGATGAGCGTGCGCCCAACCATGACAGCCGGTCGTGCCGGACCCGCACAGTTCGACGATGTTGCACGGCAGGTCGCGCATGGTCGGGTTGCTCGTCGGCGCAACTGCCGGTGGTGGCCGCTCCTGCCCGGCCAGACGCTCGGGTCGTGCAGGTTGCGTCCGCAACGCATGCAATGCCAGCTCTGGCGTTGCAAGGCGATGCGTTTCGATTCCTGGAATTGCCGGTCGCTCATCGTCGCTCCCTTCCGATTTGTTCGAGCAGGCTGATGCAGGTCGAGCAGTCGCGTTTGATATCGCGTATACGGTCAAGGTCGACGTCCGGGTCGTTGAGCGCGTCGAGTTCCAATCGGTCCGCGGCCTGGATGGCCGAGGTGAGGACGCCGGCCATGTGTGCGATGGTCATGGCGTTCATGCCGCCGCCCTCTGTTCGAACAGTTGTTCGGCTAATACGTCGCCGGGCACGTTCGCGAGCTGACGGCGCAGCATGTCCGGGTCCACGCCCTGGTTGAGCAGGTCGGCGACCTTGCATGCGAGCTCCATGTACGTGTCCGTGCCTTCGCAGGCTATCGGGCCGAGTACGCGTTTGACCTCTTCGCTGGCCCACGTATACCGTCGGCCAGCGTTGGAATCCTTTGGCGTGGCGAATCCGCGTTCCTTGCCTTTGACGAGCCAGTTGCGGTATTTCGCATCCCAGTCGGCCGAGCGGGCTCCCGAGTCGAGGGCCCTGTCGCGGAATTTGTCGGCTTCGATGTCGCAGTCGATGCCGAACCGGTCGGCGAGCGCCGGTGTTCCTCAGAGGGTTTCCAGTCGATTGGGATGGGTGTTGGTTTCGCGCGCGGGTCTCTCTCTATAGTCTTTATTGTTTCTATAGATTTAGTAGTATTGTCTGCACGCTGTGTGCACCCCTGATTCATGCCAGATTCATGCCAGCTGCACCCCTGATTCATGCCTGTTTTCTGGAGTGCATTTCGTTCACCCCTGCTTTTCGGCTTGAATTCTTGCGGTGCATTTCGTTCACCCCTCTGCTTTGGCAGGTGCATGTCATACACCTTCGGACGACGGTTTGGCGCGATATCGTCGACGATGTGCTGGTTGCCGTATCTCAGAAAGCCCTTCTCACGCAAGGACCGGAGCTTGTTGTGCACGGTGCGTTCCGACATATGCAGCTGCGATGCGATGGTTTTCGCGCTCTTCGCAAAGCCCTTGCCGTCATCGCCGGTCCAGTCGGCCACCATCATCAGAAGACGAAGCTCATAAGGGTCAAGCCCGTACTCGTGATACAACAGTTTCCGAACATTCTCCATGCTCATGATTCATCCTTAGAAATCCGGTTCGGATTCCGGCTTGCCGAAATCACCGAACGATGCCGATTTGTCCTGTGGCTGACCCCACGGGTCCGACGGAGGCAACGAAGCGGAGGCTCCTCCCGTATAACCCGCCGGCATGGAAGCCGGATTGCCATACGCTCCAGCCGTACCCCGCTGCGCCTTGGCCACCTGCGCGGTCGCATAGCGCAAGCTCGGCCCGATCTCGTCCACCTGCAATTCCATGGAAGAACGCTTCTGATGCTGCTCGTCCTCCCACGAATGCTGCGCCAGCCTGCCCTGGGCGATCACACGCATGCCCTTGGCGAGACTATTGGCGCAATGCTCCGCCAAGTCACCCCACACAGTGCAGCGGAGGAACAACGCGTCCCCGTCGGTCCACTGATTCGACTGCCGGTCGAACGTGCGTGGAGTGGACGCGATCGTGAAACCCGCCACGCTCCTGCCGTTCTTCGTCGACCTCAACTCCGGATCCGCGGTCAGGTTGCCCACCACCGCGATGATCGTCTCACCAGCCATTAGAACCTTCCTTTCACGGCGAGAGTCTTGATGATGCGGATGGTCTCGCCACCATCCTGGTCTTCACCATGTGCGTCAACTGCGCGGCCGCTCCCTGATGGAAACTGTCATCAGGCATCACCTCCAACACCGGCATGGCGATCTCGGACACGAACCGGCCCACCAGTCCGGTGAACCGCACGCCCACCGATTCCAGAATCACCAGCTCCTTCCACGCCTCGCTCTCCATCGCCCGACGGCACGCGCCGGCCACCGCCCTGTCACCACTCGTCATCTTCTTCGTGTCGACGTCCTTGACCGGAGCGTTCGGACTGAAATGCCAATGCGGCAGAATCTCCCTCATCGGTCACTCCCCTCAGTCGTCGTCCCTGGACGCGAACCGCACCACCAGCCACAACGCGGTGGCGAGATACACGCCCTCGACCAGCAGCGCGCCGGCCATGTTCCCCGAATCACGCCAGGTGAGCATGAGCGTCACGCTCACGACCAGGCCGATGACCGCAATCGCGAATTTCATGCGGCGCAAGGCGTAGTTCGGACGCCCTTCCTTCCGCTTCTGGGATTCGGGTCTGTCTTCGAGCCGGTAGTCGTTGTCGGTCATTTGTTTTCCTCCAGTTCCTTGAGGATGCGATTGCATTCGCGGCGCATGAATTGGATATCCGTCTTCGTGAACGTGAAATCGGTGCGTCCGGCCGTAGTGAAGAAGCTGACTTCGACTTCGGCGTGGTGGTCACTGGTCTCGTTCTGGTGTTTGCGGACGCGCATCTGCAGCGCGCCATTCGCGAACATGCTCATCTGGCACCTCCGATCATGTTGATGAGTGTGTGAATGATGTCTTTGCTTTCCTCGGCGGTGAATTCCGCCAGCGTTATCTCCTGGATGCCGTCGATGAGTCTGGCGAATCCGTCCACGTCCACCCGGACGTAGAAGCCACTCGACGCGAGCAGCACGTTATGCGGGTCATGGCGTCCCGACTTCGGCGGCGCCGGCGGATTCAGCTCACGGCCTGTCTGATGCCCATGTCACAGCTCCTTGTTGATCGTGTCGACGATGAGGTCCACGATTCCGGTGACGTCAAGGTCGACGTAGCCGACGATGTGGCCGAGCGCCCGCATGGCCTCCACATCCCCGTCCTTGAATGGGTGGACCAGTTCGCCCTGGGTCTCGAACTCGTCGAACACTGCCTGCACGCAGGCCTTGCGAATCGTTTTCATGCCGACTCCTTTCCCTCGTATTCACATGTGCTCTGGTAGAGGTGTTCCTTGAAGTAGGCGATCATCGGCTCCTTCGGATACATGACGGTCCGTCCGACCTTCACGAACTTCGGGCCGATTCCCGCACCACGCCAGTACGCCAAGGTGCCCTCCTTGATGCCGCAACGGTCCGCGATGTCCTTCGTCGTGTTCATCGGTTTCAGGACCTCAGCGAGCGCAGCGAACGTCGTATCGTCTTCCATCACGCGCCTCCTTTGCGTGTGTGATGCCGGGCGGCGTTAGGAGAACCGCCCGGCCCCCTCCTAAAATCGGTGTCATCCCGCATTTCCGACGTGCGGCCGAACAGTTAGGAGAAGAATCAATGGATGGATCCGTATTGGCCGCATGGGCCGGTGCCGCGGCCTCGCTGTTTGCGCCGGATTGACCGTTTGGTGGCCATGGCATAACAGGCCGCAGGCGGACTGGACCCTGCTGGAACACTCG
>ENA-OQIM01000130-OQIM01000130.1-human-gut-metagenome-genome-assembly--contig:-NODE-130-length-25042-cov-1.927795_pt1 | contig 25042 bp, 37 predicted proteins | sample MGYA00242579_ERZ504744 | MGnify/ENA primary metagenome ERZ504744 (study PRJEB26092, sample SAMD00036441) | human gut metagenome | host: Homo sapiens | study: EMG produced TPA metagenomics assembly of...
CTCCAGGGTGTGACACGGACTATGCCGATGGCATCTCCTCTGTGATCTTCACCTTCATGAACACCGATATGTAACGCAAGATTCTCATATATCGATCTGTCATTTGGTGTAAAAACATGTGCAAAGGAAAGCTCCTTTCCAGGTACTCTCACCCGGGTCAGCCGAAGTCTTCTTCCCTTAAGGTTCTCATAATCATCATGAAACAGCCTCTCCAGCAGTTCTTCCTTTGTTATCCGTTCTTCCATGGTACACTTCCTTATCTCTTGGTGATATTGCATACTACATATCCCAGAGTATCACGGAAATAATCCACGATCTCCTCCATTGCAGTCTGCAACATCGGAATCTCTCCTGTTATGATCAGTGTTCCTGTAAAACGGTCTGCAAATCCAAGATACACATTACCGCTCTTCACAGCAATATCGGATGCGATCACAGCAGACTCGGAAGGTGTCATGTTCATGATACCAATTGCAGATGATCCATAGTCCACCTGCGGATTCAGTCCAAGCTTCTGATATATGATTGGTGCCGGACCACCCATGATATGGGCAAATGTGATCTCCTTACCGGCTACGGTTTCCTGTACGATTCTGATCTGATCTCTATGTTCATCCGCCATTGATGATTCCTCGCTTTCAAAATTTTATATTATTCTCGATCTGATAATATTGGATAATTTTATAAGCCGGATTTCATTCATCCGGCTTACAGCTTCCTAAAGTCAGGCAGATCTTTGAAATCCGCTCTGCTACCTGCTCATGGTCAAAAAACAGTCTGGCAGTTCATCTGATTTAATTTTACTATTTACCAATTTTAATGTCAAGACAATTCTTCGAAAACAAGTCAAAAAACAACGTTTTTTAAAAAATAGAAATCCACAAAAAACAACATTTATTTTCAAATCCTCGCGCAAAACCAGTCAGGAATCTGCTTAAAACTCAAACACCTTCTTAATACTGTCATAATGTAGGAATTTTCCCTCTGCGGCAAACGCCCGGATCTGCTCCAGGGTTGCAAACATATATCCGTCTGTCTCTTCTGTCTGAAGCTTCAGATCCTTATCCTCCACATCCATGACAAAACGGTACACATCCACAAAGTAATTATCTCCTTCCCCGGGTTCTCTCTTTTATATGTAAAAAGGTATCCGCCCTCTGCCTCACTGGCGTCCAGTCCGGTCTCCTCTTTCACCTCACGGAGTACTGCATCACGGGAAGCCTCTCCTGCCTGGGCTGCACCGCCGGAAACCTCCCACCAGCCCGGAGCCCAGGCCTTTGTCATCACACGTTTGGTAATAAGAAAGGTCTTGTCCGGTCTTGCTACCACGCCCAAAACTGTCAGATGATACTCTCCATCCTTTAAACACCAGTCATTGCGCTTCATAGTTCGTCCTGTCGGTTTCTTATCTGCATCGTAAATATCCCAGAATTCCATTTTATCTATCTCCTGTCTTTTTACAGAACGCGGAAATACAGTCTTACATTTGATCCGTTTCAGCCTGCCCGTTTCTCCGTTTTCTGTATCTTTTTTATTTGTTATGATAACACGTTAAAATCATATATGTAAACCCCTGGATCCGATACCATTTTCCAGTTAGCGTTACCGTTCACTCCGTTCTCAGTAACCAGTTATCCTTCTACATCTGTTTTTTTCACATTATAAGCATGCAAGCACCTGCAGCCTGAAAGATGATATGCAAAAATCTATAGATTATTTTTATTATATCACTCGTATTATGAATTAGTTTTATAGATTATTCTGTTATATAATTAACACAAACAAACGATTCTATTTAAAATAACCAGGGAGGTTTTTTTCAGATGAAGAATGATTATCCGCATATTTTTTCCCCATTAACCGTTAAAAATATGACTATCAAGAACCGTATTGTTATGATGCCGATGGGCACCAACTACGGTGAACAGAACGGCGAAATGAGTTTTCTTCATATCAATTATTATGAGCAGCGTGCAAAGGGTGGCACAGGTCTCATCATCGTAGAGAACGCAAGTATCGATTCCCCGCAGGGCTCCAACGGAACCACACAGCTGCGCATCGATCATGACAACTATCTGCCACGTCTTTTCAAATTCTGTGAAAATATTCATAGATACGGAACAAAGATCGCGATCCAGATCAACCATGCCGGAGCTTCCGCTGTTTCTTCCAGGATCAACATGCAACCGGTTTCCGCATCTGACGTTCCATCCAAAGAAGGCGGCGAGATCCCGCGTCCTCTTTCCAAAGACGAGATCCTTCACATCGTAAAAAAATACGGTGAGGCTGCAAAACGTGCACAGACAGCTGGCTTTGACGCGGTAGAGATCCATGCAGGACACTCCTATCTGATCAGTCAGTTCCTCTCCCCGATCACAAACAAGCGTACCGATGAGTTCGGCGGATCTGTTGAGAACCGTACCCGTTTCTGCCGTATGGTCATCGATGAGGTAAGGAAACAGGTAGGACCTTTCTTCCCGATCATGCTCCGTCTCAGTGCGGATGAGCTGATGGAGGGTGGAAATACACTGGAGGATACTCTGGAATACCTGGAGCATCTTCAGGAAGAGGTTGATATCTTCGATGTTTCCTGCGGACTTAACGGTTCCATCCAGTACCAGATCGATGCAAATTATCTCCCGGACGGATGGCGTTCCTACATGGCAAAGGCCGTAAGAGAAAAATTCAACAAGCCATGTATCTCCATGGGTAATGTCCGTGACCCGAAGGTTGCTGAGCGTATCCTGGCTGACGGTGATGCAGACCTGATCGGTATGGGCCGTGGTCTGATTGCAGACCCTGCATGGGTAAACAAGGTTGCCACAGGTCATGAGTGTGACCTCCGCAAATGTATCTCCTGTAACGTTGGCTGTGCCGGAAACCGTATCGGTGTAAACCGTCCGATCCGCTGTACTGTAAACCCATCTGTTCTTGAGGGCGATGTATATAAGAAAAAACATGTAAATAAAAACTGCAACGTGGTCGTTATCGGCGGCGGCACTGCCGGACTGGAAGCTGCCTGTACAGCCGCAGAGGTTGGATGCAATACCTTCCTTCTGGAAAAAGGCAATGAGCTTGGCGGACTTGCATCTCTGATCTCAAAGATCCCTGCAAAGAACCGTCTTGCTGATTTCCCTCACTATCTCATGCATCGTGCTGAACAGCTTGATAATCTTTACATCTTCAAAAACACAGAAGGAACACCGGAAAACATCCGTAAGTTCCATCCGAATATCATCGTAAGCTCCACCGGCTCCGCTCCGCTTCTGCCTCCGATCGCAGGACTGAAGGATCGTATTGACAACGAGAACCATAATATTTATTCTATTCTTGGTATGATCAGCCACATTAATGATTTTCCGAAGGATCTGGAAGGCAAAAAGGTTGTTGTTGTAGGCGGCGGTGCTGTAGGTCTTGATGTTGTGGAATTCTTTGCTGACAGAAACGCAGACATCTCTATCGTTGAGATGATGGATCAGATCGGACGTGATCTTGACCCGGTAAGCAAAAATGACACAAAGACCATGATGAAAAAACACAATGTACATCAGCTTACAAAAACTGCTCTCCTTGAGGTTAAGGATTCTTCCTTCCTTGTCAGGGGCGACGGTGAGCCTTATGAGCTTCCATTTGAGTACGGCTTCGTATGTCTCGGAATGAGAGCTCAGGGACAGCTTTACCAGAACCTCACAGAGGAATTTTCTTCTGAGGATGTTGAGATCATGAACATCGGCGACAGCCAGAGAGCAAGACGAATCATTGACGGTACCCAGGAAGGACGCAATATCCTTACCATTCTTGAGCAGAAAGGATACCTTTAATATTTTTCCGCTATACCCTTTCCGGGAACATTTCAATCCTTCTACCGGAAAGTGTATATAGATCTGTTACAGTTCACTCGGTGATCCGTAACATAGATTTTCCACGTCTTCCTCCCCCGCAGCCGTCCGGAGAATGTCCGCAACTTCTTCAGATCTATGTGGTGGGAGGTTTAAAAAAGACAAATCTTCATCCAGATTTTACCAATGAGAGGAGTTATTACCATGTCAGAAAGAATCACAGGACATACCGAACTGATTGGTCTTATGGCATATCCGATTCGCCACTCCAGCTCTCCTGCCATGCAGAATGAAGCTTTTGCAAAGCTTGGCTATGATTATGCATATCTTGCATTTGAGGTTGGTGCAGACGAGATCGAGGATGCTGTAAAGGCCATCCGTACTCTGAAAATGAGAGGTTCCAACGTTTCCATGCCGAACAAAACTCTGGTAGGCAGTACCTTGACGAGCTTTCACCGGCAGCAGAAATGTGCGGCGCTGTAAACACCATTGTTAATGATCATGGTCATCTTACAGGCCATATCACAGACGGTATCGGATTTATGGCAGCACTGAAAGACAATAACATCGACGCCATCGGAAAGAAAATGACCATCGTAGGTGCAGGTGGTGCCGCAACTGCTATCGAGATCCAGGCAGCACTTGACGGTGTAGGCGAGATCGTGATCTTCAACCGCAAAGATGAATTCTGGGGCCGTGCAGTATCTACGGTAGAAAAGATCAACACCAGAACTTCAAGCCATGCTGTTCTCTATGATCTGGCAGATCTTGACCAGCTGAAAAAAGAAATGGCTGACAGTTATATTTTCGTAAATGCGACAGGTGTTGGAATGAAACCACTGGAAGGTCAGTCCGTTGTTCCGGACAAGTCTTACTTCCGCCCGGAGCTTATCGTTGTTGACGTGCCTTACTCCCCTCTTGAAACTGCTATGCGTTCTATGGCAAAGGAAGTTGGCTGCAAGACAATGAACGCTTGGCATGATGCTTTTCCAGGGCTCCGCTGCATTTGAACTGTGGACCGGCGAACCGATGCCGATCGAACATATGAAAGAGATTCTTAACATCAGATACGACGACTAAACTGCTATCTGTTCCTGTCGTATCAGAAAGGACCATTATGAAAACAGTTCAGGTAAGAAATATCACACTCGGAGAGGGAAGACCGAAGATCTGTGTCCCGATCGTGGGACAGACAAAGGATGATATCCTCCTTGAGGCAGGGACCTTCGCAAGGATCCCCGTAGACGTTGTGGAATGGCGTGTTGACTGGTTTGAGGACGTTTTTTGACACAGACAAGGTTCTGGATGTGGCAAAAGATCTCCAGACCGTTTTAAAGGACACTCCGATTCTCTTCACCTTCCGTACTGCAAAGGAAGGCGGAGAAAAAGCGATCTCCAACGAAGCTTACAAAGCACTCAACATGGCTGTCGCAAAAAGCGGCTATGTAGATCTCATTGATGTAGAAGCCTTCACAGGTGAGGAGATCGTAAAAAGTATGATCCAGGAAGCACACAGCTATGGCGTAAAGGTCATCGCTTCCAACCATGATTTTGACGCAACTCCTGAGAAGGATGAGATCGTGCGCCGTCTTCGCATGATGCAGGACTATGGCGCAGATATCCCGAAAATGGCTGTTATGCCAAGAAACAAACAGGACGTGCTTACACTCTTAAGTGCCACGCTGGAAATGTCCGAGCAGTTCGCCGACCGCCGATCATTACCATGTCCATGGCAGGTACAGGTGTTGTCAGCCGTCTCGCCGGCGAAACCTTCGGTTCCGCCCTTACCTTCGGTGCAGCTACCAAAGCTTCCGCACCGGGACAGATCAATGTCAACGAGCTTGCACAGGTTCTTGACATTATCCACAAAAGTCTGTGATCCTGTAACCTCCCATAAAAAGGATCTACGGTAGATTTTTGTAACAGAACGCGAATTATAAACCAGTTTTTAAACCCAATTGATGTAACAAATTTTTGCAATTTTAATCCCATAATAGCAAATCTATTAAAATAATAATTAAAAACAACAAATCTCATGACAAAAAAGAAGTGTGCTGACCCATCCAGCACACTTCTTCTTTTTCTGTTTTTATATCTTTGTTATTCCTCTGATCAATTTTTATCCTCGATGGCATTCTCCTCTTTCTTTCTGGGGTCCCAGTTTGAAAGGAAGATATTCAGACCGAAGCCTACAGCCAGGGCCATGCGGATGCCCATGCAGTTCCCTGGGTTGCAAGCACAGCTGCCATAACACCTGCGATCATCTTCACGGTCTGTTCTGCAGTAATCCATACCGATCCTTGCACAGACAAAGGCCTGAAACATCAGAGTAATGGAGGAACCGACTCCGAAGATCGGACGGAAGAAGCTTACAACCGGAATGATCAGCACACTTAAAAACGTTGCAATACGGAAGGATGCCATACCGCCGATCAGAGACTTCATAGCTTTCTTTCCCTCCTTGTAACGGATGGAAACAGATACTGTCATTCCAACCCATAACGGACCGGAAAGCGGCGGGAACGGGGCAATGACGGAAAGGATCAGGTTCCTGATGCCGCTGACCAGGTTGGAACGGCTGGAATTGAAATCAATGTACTCATCATCTCTGGACTGGCGTGCTCTGTAACCAGTGTCTCTGTGGTAACAAATCACCAAATGCGATAACATAGCATACAAGTGCCAGAGGAAGTGCTTTGACAAACATGGAAACCGGCGGGATTCCCACACCAAAGATACTTACCTGGGAGATGATCTCTTTGAACTGGGGGATCTTGATAAAGGTTCCCAGCTCAAGACCAGGCGCATCCAGCTCTCCTACAAGAAGACCTACCACCATGGCGATCAGATATGGGAAAAGGTTTCCATATCTGGCAACAAGATCCAGGAATTTGTTATTCTTTCTCTTCTCCTGATATTTATCCGAAAAGCTGATCAGGACCAGAAGGCCTACACCGGCAACGATGGCCAGCGGATACTTATGCATATTGCCGCCATCACCCAGCTGTCCTGCCATAACCGTCACCGGCGCAGCAAGAAGGATACCACCCTTAACAGAATTTGGTACTGCATGGACAAATTTATCCGCAAGCTTGGTGACACCCATAAATATGAACACCAGACCAACCAGCATCTGCAGGGCGATCATTGCCTGGATACGTTCTTTTCCCATAGGGAAGCCTTCCAGGAATACGATAGTCAGCGGAAGGGTCGGTGTGATCCATCCCGGTACAACCGGATCGCCAAGTAAGCTGTGTAGCATATACAGCATGGTCTCTATGATCACACAGCTCCATGCCAGCTCATAAGGCAGTCCCAGATACTGTTCAAGATAAGGAACAGCCGCCAGTGCCGTAACTCCAAGGATCAGACCCTGGATAAACTCTACGGACTCAATTTTATAGTGAATAAACGGAAAACGAATCTGAAATGGCCCAAACGGAATGTAGGCAGTTCGTTTTCTCTTCGCTGTCTTGCTGCACGTGCCATAACGATTCTCCTTTATCGTTTTTTTTGATAATACATATATAGTATCTTTTATTTTGTAAGTTTATTAATTAACAAACATTTTCAGAAACGGTAAAGTCCAATCCGGGAATTGTTCCCGAATTGGAACTTTGTTTTGCACAGATTCAGTCATCTTTGTCTGTATCCATACAATGATTCACTTTTTTTACTGTAGTCAAACGGATATTCACCCCAAGGGATTTCCTTGATTCAGTCAAGCCTCTTTTCCACGGTTCATCTTAACGAACAGTGCAAGAAGGATTCCTATGAATGTCACTGCCATATTGAGAAGCAGGATCATTCTCGGAGCACTGGTTCCGGCAGTCTTTGTAATGTAGCCGGCCAGTGTCAGAATGGTGTAGTTCGCAACGCTGGATGCGATCATGACCATGGATGTTGCAGTTCCCTTGTTTTCCGGGAAGAACTCCGCAGTTGTGGAAACAGCCAGCTGAAGCACACCGCCTGCGCCTGCAAAACCGATCACAAATCCACCGATAAGACAGATTGTCGGATTCTGGATAAAGTAGCAAAGTCCCAGCATGATGAAAGAGATCAGTGGATAAATGATCAGGATATTGATCTCCTTCAGTCCTTTTTTGATAAATACAGAGGAACACAGGATTGCTGCAAAGGTTCCTACTGCATAGAATGATTGGATTTTGGAAGGATCACTTAAGTTATAAAGCTTTCCGAGCTCCTGGTTACAGTTCAGCCACAGCATGAATGTAGAAGAGCTTGTAAATCCGATGAGGATTGCTGCAAGAGCTGCAGGAGTGATCTTTAATTTTGCTTTTTCTTTCTTACTGTACCTGCTGTATTTCTCTCCGGGAATGGCAGGAACAGAATCAGGATTCCATCGATAAAGATCGCAGCACCTGCAACAATAAAAATGGTTCTGTAGGACATATTCGCCGCTGCTACAAATCCGATGAGGAAAGGAAGCAGAAACTGGCTGATACACATGGAGAATTTTGTAAACAGGTTCGCTACAGAAGGATTGTTTACATAAATCTCCATACATGTCGGGCTTACGCAGGTGTCCAGGAAGGAGTTTGCGATACCGCCTACAATGGCAAAGGCGTAGGCAACTCCCATAGACGGAGCAAATGCGATTCCCATAAAGTATGCTGCATAACAGATTACGCCGATGATTCCGCTTAATCTGCGTCCGAATTTGTCGGACAGGGGACCGGAAAACGGAAGAGAGATCAGTCTTCCAAGTCCAAGTGCGGCAATTACAGATACTACCATGCTGACATCCATAGTTCCATCACTTAAAGCCTTTGCTCCCCAGTGAGCCGCAAGCTCCGGCTTGTACTGACCCATGATGGAAGCTCCGATTCCATGGATGAAATATGTAAAATACAGCGCGATAGAAGTAATCACTAAATTTTTCTTACCTGTCTGGCTCATTTTTCTTATTTCCCTTCGTTCTCAGCCTGAAATTTCTGGTACTCATCTGTCGGCATCTCAAGACCTGTGTAAAGCTTGTAAGATGCTGCACCCTGCCACAGAAGCATTCCTTTTCCGCCTACCGCAAGCTTCACGCCTGCTTCTTTTGCTTCTTTTACCATCTTTGTCTCGGCCGGATTGTATACGCAGTCAGCAACAACAAGATCCTTATGGAACATGGATTTATCAACCAGTGTGATGTCATCATGTGGTTTCATTCCTGCAAGTGTTCCGTTCGCGAGGATATCTGCGTTTGCGATCTCTTCTCTCAGTTTGTCCTGGTCGTCAAGGCAATATACGCTTACTTTGCAGTCCGGTACTTCTTTTGCAAGCTTCTCAGCAGTTCCTTTTGCTCTGTCAAGGAATGGATCGTCAGGATTGAAGATCGCAATGGATGCAGCGCCGTCAAGGGCACACTGTACAGTAAGGCTGTAGCTGCACCGCCTGCTCCGAGGACTACCATCTTTTTACCCTTTACATCAACACCGTGCTCTTTCAGATTGCGGACAAATCCGATACCGTCTGTGATATGTCCAACAAGTTTTCCATCCTCATTTACGATGGTGTTTACAGCGCCGATGATCTTTGCTGCCGGTGAAAGCTCGTCTACACACTGAGCTACTTTGTTCTTGCAAGGCATGGTTACATTGCAGCCTCTCATTTTGAACAGACGCATTGCATCAAGAGCTGCCGGAACCTGATCCTCTTTGATATCAATGCCATGTAAGCATAGTCCAGGTTATGGTACTGGAAGCTGAAGTTGTACATAGCCGGGGATCCGGAATGTCCTACAGGGCTTCCGATCAGTGCAAGTAAACCAGTTGTTCCTTTAATTCTCTGTTCCATTTCTTTTTACCTCCTGCATTTTCCCCTGTCAGACACCGGATATATTTTCTCCGGTGTCTGACAGGTCATCTTTTTAATTTTTGTACTGTCCGTTTTATTGGATAGATTGGCAGATCAGATCCTGGAAGCTACCTCATAAGCCTCTTTTGTTGCATCCAGTGCACGTCTTGCACGGATAGCATCTCCGATCACATGTGTCTCAGGTACAAGGTCTTTGATCTTCTCTTCCAGAGGATTGTAGTTGCGGAATCCCATGGAAAGGATCACAGAATCATATCCTCTTGACTCGTGACGTACTCCGTCAGCGGTCTCATATTCTACACCGTCTTCATAGAATTTGCATACCTTTGCTCCGGTGATCTCCTTGATTCCGTAGTCCTCGAAATCCTTCATCAGATATACTCTGTGCTCGTGGATCACGTCTGCACCTACGGTATCACGGAACTCGATAACAGTTACATCATGCTCCTGCTCGCCTAAAAATGCAGCTGTCTCGCATCCAACCATTCCACCGCCGACAACGAGAACCTTTTTGCCTGCTGCTCTCTTGCCATCCAGAAGGTCTGAGCCGTGGATGATAGCCGGATTGTCGATTCCCTCGATCGGAAGGATCAGAGTCTTGGAACCGGTGGCAATGATCACGCTGTCCGGCTTCTCTTCTTTGATAAGCTCCGGAGTTACCTCACAGTTCATCACGATCTTAACGCCATCCTTCTGGCAGCGATGGATGTAGCTGCGGATCATGTTTGTGATGTCACCTTTTCCTGGCGGATATGCAGCAAGTCTCATGTTTCCGCGAGAACATCTCCTGCCTCATAAAGTGTTACCTCATGTCCTCTCTCTTTTGCGATAAATGCAGCGGAAAGTCCTGCAACACCGCCACCGATAACCATAACCTTCTTCGGCTCTTCCGCTTTCTCAAGCGGCTCTGCCTCATGACCCAGGAATGGGTTTGTCAGACAGCATACCGGATTTCCTGCATACATGTTTGCAACACAGCCCTGAAGACAGGCGATACAAGGAGTCATATCCTCAAGACGCTCTTCCTGTGCTTTCTTCGGCATAGCCGGATCTGCAAGGCTCTGACGTCCGAATGCTACAAGGTCTGCTCTTCCTTCTTTTACCATCAGTTCTGCGAACTGTGGCTCTGTATAACGTCCAACTGTGATCACCGGGATATTTACCGCACGTTTGATCTCCTCAACCTCTGCTGCAGAGAATCCACCGTGGATAACAGTCGGTGCCCACATAAACTCATCCTTGATATGAACGGCACGGGATACATGGAGTCCGTCCAGTCCGCAGCTTTCCAGATATGCTGCGATTGCTGCACTGTCGTGGACATCAAGTCCGCCCGGAACCTCATCTGCACAGTTGATTCTTGCAAGAACTGCAATTTTTCCCTGTGTTGCTTTTTTAACTTCCTCGATGATCAGACGGGAGAAACGCATACGGTTCTCAAAGCATCCGCCAAACTCATCCACTCTCTTGTTTGTTCTCGGAGAAAGGAAGGTACTTACCAGATAACCGTGTGCCATATGGATCTCAACAGCATCTGCTCCTGCTTCCATTGCTCTTCTTGCTGCCTCACCGTAGCCTTTGATCAGCTCATAAACTTCCTCAGTTGTAAGCTGCTTCGGAATATCACGGCCGCACACTGACGGGATACTGGTTGCTGCTGTGATCGGTGCTCCTGCGTTCTTTGCATTTCCTTCCGGACCTGCGTTCTGAAGCTGGATGGACACCTTTGCTCCTTCTGCATGACATCCGTCGATAACCTTGCGGAAGCTCTCGATTGTAGAGTCGTCATAAAGACATGGTTTACGCGGGCCGCCCTTTGCGCCCTTGTGAACTACAGTAGCCTCGATGGTGATCAGACCAAATCCGCCTTTTGCTCTTTCTCTGTAATATGCAGCGGACTGCTCACTCATTGTTCCGTCTGTGTTTGCAAAGTTATTTCCCATTGGCGGAACAACAAAACGGTTCTTTACTGTCATAGGACCGATCTCGATCGGCTGAAACATCGCATTGAATTTCATATGCGTTCTCCTTTCCTTTGAAACAATCTTTTTGTTTCTTTCACGGTAACGCCTGTCACCGGTATGACGTCGGAAACAGGGGCCCGTCTGAAATATTAGTTTCTTATATTAATTACAGTACTTCCGGCCAAGCCTCTTCCAGTACCTTCTTTGTGTTCTCATATGTATGTTTTGCAGCATACTCGATACCTTTTTCAAGGTTTGCATCGCTGATAACCTCTACGCCGATGGCATTTGGTCTGATGCCTTTTTCTTTGATCATTTTTACGAACGGTACTGTTGTTCCGATTCCTGTTCCAGGAGCAAGACGGTCATGCATGGACTCATCTCTTAAGATCGTTGTTGCATATGGTCTTTCCCATACATCGTTGATCTGGATGGATACGATCTTGTCTGCCGGGATTCCCTCAAGTACGGAAAGCTCGATCGGCTGGTTTGCTCTTACCCAGTGCCATGTATCAAGGATCAGTTTCGCATTCTCGCAGTCAGCAGCTTTTACAACAGCCCAGCCCTTTTTCACATCCGGGATTCCGCTGTATGGCATTGCTCAACACCGATGATGTATTTGCCTGCTCTGTGGCAAAGCTCACGAAGCTTCTGTGCTGTGTACTCTACGGAATAGTTCTCCATCAGTCCGCAGTTGATCTGTTTTACGTTAAATAATTCACACATATGGAAGCAGAGCTGTTCTTTGTATTTCTGCTCATAGGAACGATGCTCCTCTGCCCACTGCACGATGTACTCAACCTCTGTTACCTTCATGTCATATTTATCCAGGATTGCCAGGATATCCTCGTCGAAAAGTCCCTCATTCAGGGCATCTACGTAGGTTTCTGCTCTCAGGCCGATCCCCTCATAGCCAGCCTCTTTGGCAGCTTTTACACGGTCCTCAAATTTGCACTGATCTCCCAGTGTCCAGGAACTGATTGTGATTGGAAATTCTTTGACATGATAATTCCTCCTTGAAAATTTAAATAATTTTATTTTGTTTTTTTTTAAATTATTTTGTATCTTTTTTCTATAAGCATTATATAACTTTGTTAAATACAAAACAAATTGATTGTACCAGGAGAATCCATAGATTTTATCAATATATCATGTTATACTATATAAAACATATTCAGCGTATTGCCGCCGTCACTGCATACGGCCCGGCAAATCTCTTATGTCTGTCAGACTTACCGGGGATCTGTTCGAAGTAAAACATTCAGATAAACTTACGAAAGGAGTATTGAAAAATGAATCTGTATCATCTTCGCTATTTCGTGACACTGGCTCATCTGGAGCATTATACAAAAGCTGCGGATGTTCTGGCCATCACACAGCCCAGCCTAAGTCACGCGATCTCTTCTCTGGAGGAAGAGCTTGGAGTGAAATTATTTGAAAAAAACGGACGGAATGTTTCTCTCACCAAATATGGCAAGTCTTTTCTGGAGGATGTGGAACAAACCCTGAACCGGCTGGATTCCTCCGTAAACGGTCTCCAGCTTGCAGGAAAGGGAGAAGGACAGATCGATGTGGCTTTTCTCAGAACTCTGGGTGTTGACTTTATGCCAAAGATCATCCGCAGCTTTCTTAATGCCAATAAGGGAAAACAGATCCATTTCAATCTGTTCTGCGATAAGGTGCTTACCGGCGATATCCTCACCGGACTGAAAGAAAAGAAATACGATATCGGCTTCTGTTCCAAATTTGACGACGAACCACTGATCGAATTTATTCCGGTTGCCAAGCAGGATCTGGTCGTCATCGTTCCGCCGGAACATCCTCTTGCTGAGAAATCCGAGATTCATCTGGAGGAAACGCTTCCATACAAGCAGATCATCTTCAAGAAGAGAAGCGGTCTCCGCCAGATCATTGACCAGTTATTTAAGAGCATCGGTCAGTACCCGGATGTGGCTTTTGAAATCGATGAGGATCAGGTTGCCGCAGGATTTGTTGCCAATGATTTCGGCATCTGCATTGCACCGGATATCCCGATCCTGCACTCTCTGAACCTTAAGATCCTGCCCCTTGTCTCTCCAAGCTGGCAGCGGAATTTCTACATGGCCATGCTGAAGGATGTATACCATCCGCCGGTTGTGGAGGCCTTTAAAAAATTTGTGATCGAGGAAACCTCGCGGGAGATTTTCTATAAGACAAATTAAACGGTCTGTTCATCTGCAAATATATGGTCCGGATCTTTTATATCATAAAGGACAGCTGCCCGATCCCCGTTCTGTTTCTGTACGGTTTATCGGACAGCTGTCTCTTTTATATGTAAAACTATTCTGTTTTATGATCAGCAGTTATTTATTCGCCTCTGCCTCACGAAGTCTGTGGATCAGCTCCTCGCAAATCTCAAGCTCACTCTTTCCGTCTGTCTCAACAACTATATCTGCTGCTGCCTCATATTTCGCACGACGTTTTTCCAGCAGGTCAGCGATAAATGAAACATTTTTGTTGTTCTCAAGTAACGGACGGTCATGATTATCCTTTACACGTTCCAGAATCGTCTCCGGCTTTGCAGTCAGAAGTACGACACGGCCATTCTTTTTCATCTCAGCAACATTGCGCTCCCGCATCGGAACACCACCGCCACAGGATACTACAACATTCGATCTGACTGCATCTCGATCAGAAGATTTGTCTCGAGCTCACGGAAATACTCTTCACCGTAAGTCTCAAAGATATCGGAAATGCTCATTCCCTGTCTCTCCACGATACACTGATCCATCTCCACAACATCCATGGCAAGAACATTCTTCAGATAATCGGAGATCGTAGATTTACCAGCTCCCATAAATCCGATCAGGAAGATATTATAATTGAAAAGATTTCTGGACTGGATTCTTTTACTGTTCTGGATGATACTTGCAAAAACATCATTGACCTCTTTCTTATGACGTCTGCCTTCCATTCTGGCTTCCAGCCATCCTTTCTGCTTCGCCTCCTGTTCCGGCTGAAGTACCGGAAGATCGTTAGCTTCCTTGTATACCATGATGTCCTCTACGATCCTGTTTCTCATAAGGAGTGCGTCCAGAATGATCTCATCGCACTGTCCAAGGCTTTCTCTTAATACTTCTAACTGGTTCATAATATCTCCTTTACTTCGTTCATTTTATTACGGATTTCCGTCATCACTTTATCACTTTAAATCAAGTATCTGTCCTTATTATACCAACTGGTCATTTTATCTCAACCCAAATTTTCATTGAATTTACGCATGTGATCTATAGATTATTTTATAATTTTTAGGCACGGCAAAGATATCTGATGCAGGACTTCACACTATGATGGACTGGATTGTTTGCAGTAATTTATGGAATTGCTATAGTATTCACGCTAGGATCTGTGTCAAAAAATCTCCGCCCTTTTACAGAAGCAGAGATTTTTTTACAGAAATTATATCACCAAGATTCTACTGTATCACTTCATAGATCCGGTAATGCTTATATATATAATCCCGGAACTGCTCCACAAGCGCACTTGGATACCGGTTTTTCATCATTCCCATATATATATATCGGCGATAGTGAAGATTCTCGATATTTAAGATTTTCACAGGAAGTGTATGGATCACCGGTACATCCGGCACAATGCCTACCCCAAATTCCTCCGCCACCATACCTGCCAGTGCACCATCTCTTCTACCTCAAAGGCCGTCTCCGGTGAAAGTCCTTCCTTTTCGAAAAGCTCCCGGATCACAAAATACAGTCCGCTTGCAGGGGTAAAGGTCACCTGCGGATACTGTCCCAGCTCTTTTATGGTCACTGAATTTCGGTCTGCAAGAGCATGGTTCTCAGGCACTACAGCCACCAGCTTTTCTTCTGACACCGGCACAAAGCTGATTTCCTTCTCTCCCTCTGCCCGGGAACAGAAGATCACGTCGAATTTCTCTTCCTTCAGACCCCGGATCAGACTTCCGGTAGCTGCATTCTGAAAACGGAAATCAATCTTCTTCCCCTCCTGTTCATTAAGGAACCCCCGGACAAGCTCCGGGATAAATCTGCGTCCCTGGGTATGGATATATCCGATGGAAATACTTCCTCCCGGAATCCTTGCCGCTTCCTGTATCCTCTCCACACCAAGATTCAGGATATGTAAGGAGTCCTGCACATATTTCAGAAACATTTCCCCGTATTTGGTCATGGTCACATTTCTTCCGTGACGCTCAAAAAGTGGAACCTGCAGTTCCTTTTCAAGGTTGGAGATCGCATGGCTCAGGCTTGGCTGGGTTATATCCAGCCTCTTGGCTGCTCTGGTATAATTTTCGATCTGGGCAAGAGTCACAAAATATGTGAGCTGATTTAAGTTCATATGTCAAAAAATCCTTTCTTTCCTCCGCGCGAGAGACCTTCAGGCAGGTAAGCTCAGACACCTCGCTGCCTGGTCTGTTTCACACTCCAAGGCTCAGGAGTTCTTTTCCCGCCGCAAGTCTCTCATAAAACTGCTCATAAAAATCCCGCTTCTCATCATAAGGCTTCCTGTAAAACTGGTTTACCACATACATGTTCAGGTTTCGGATCAGATCACTGTCCTCGCTCTCATAGAGAACCGCCTGGACATCCAGAAGAAAATAATGCCAGTCACAGACAAATTTTTCGTAATTTCGAAAATCCGGAGTATCTACATTTCCGGACCTTGATCTTACTGCGGCTGGTCTTTTTGCACTCGTGGATCTGAAGAATGTATTTAAAACTCCCGTCCTCATAGTATCTTCCAGCGGGAACAAACGGCAGAAGCCCGGACGGAAGCTGTGGATGGAGCATCTTCCGTTGCCATTCAGAAATACGCATCGTTCCTCTGCCCCTGTCATCCTAAGATGCGGCAGAATATTTCCGTCTGTGACGCCAAGCTCTATTTTTCCGGCAAGCAGCTGGTCCACACTTAAGTGAAGTCCCTGACTTAACCGCCATACATCCAGCGGATCCAGTACAACAGAATCTCCCATTCCCGTACAGCAGTCAAAACAGCCCTTACAGTCCTGACAGTCTGCCTTTACCATGTCATTTGCCTCGTATAAACGACCGTCGGAAATTTCTCCAGTGTAACTCCCGCCGCATTAGACAAGTGCTCCAGTCCTGTAACTCCCCAGTCCTCAGCCAGGCTTTTCAACCCGTCCAGAATCTCCTCCCTGGAATAATCGTGATCATCCAGGTAATCTACGTCCATATCATTGAGATGCAGATAAAAGGTAAGGGCAAGCTCCAGATAATCCGGATCATCTTCCTCCATGTTCATAAGAAGCTCATTTTCCGCTCCGTTGATGTCACCCTCATCAGCAAGTCCGATAACCTTCTTAAAAAGCTGGTCTGCCTCTGTATAATCTGCCTCTGCTGCAGGAAGTGTATACTGCGGCATATCTCCCTTAAGAAGAAGTCTTGTGATCAGTCTTGCGATATCCTGAATATTTCCTGACATTCTGTCATCCTGTAATCCCAAATCGTTTTCCTCTCTTTCTGCTGTCCTGTTCTGCCAGACACATTTCTCCGACCGACGTATCTGCATCCGGTCCTCCGCTCATCCGAACCCCGGATATCTGGACAGGCAATTTATTTAATCCAGTTTAATTCCTGACAACGCCTGCGCAAATGCATTGTTCACCGGCTCATTGGCCTCTTTCTGCTGTTTCTTAAGATAACGCTGCACATCACGCTTATTCACACCTGCACCCTCTTTGGCTCGTCTTGCCTGGAAGGATGAAGCTTTTCTTTATAGCCGCACTGACATACAAAGGTCTCTTCTTTTCCCTTCAGAAGCATCTCCATACGCTTATGGCATTTCGGACAGCGCGCATTGGTGGTCCTGGATACTGTCTCTCTGTATCCGCATTCCCGGTCCTCGCACACCAGCATTTTGGCATTCTTTCCGTTGACTGCCAGAAGATGTTTGCCGCAGTTAGGGCACTTCTTGTTTGTCATATTGTCATGGCGGAAGGTTCCCTGTCCGCCTTTGATCTCATCTACGATCTCACAGGCATATTTACGAATCCCTGTGAGGAATTTATCCTGACGGAGCTTTCCGTTTGCAATATCACTGAGCTTCATCTCCCAGTCTGCGGTAAGCTCCGGCTTTTTCAGTTCTTCCGGAACCAGCTCCAGAAGCTGTTTCGCCTTGGAGGTAATGTAGATCTCATTGCCTCTTTTTCCATCATAAAGCTGTTGAAAAGCTTCTCGATGATGTCCGCTCTTGTGGCTACCGTTCCAAGTCCACCGGTCTCACCAAGGGTTTTTGCCGCTTTTTTGTCGTGGCTTTCCATAAAATGAACCGGATTTTCCATGGCACCAAGAAGTGTGGCCTCTGTAAATCTGGCCGGTGGTTTTGTTTTGCCTGCTGTAAGAGCTGATCCTTCCACAGTAAGTATCTGACCTTCCGTAAGCTCCGGAAGCTTCTGGTCTTTCAGCTTATCACCGGATTCCTCTTCATCCTCATCCTGCCAGCCGCCTTCATAGACTTCTCTCCATCCGGCACTTTTTACAATACGTCCGCTTGCAGCGAAAGTTTCTCCTGCTGCAGTTCCTTCCATGCTTACCAGCTCATATACAGCCGGCGGATACAGCACGCTCAGGAAACGGCGTACTACCATATCGTAAATCTTTCGTTCCTCGTTGGTCATATGATCCAGCTGTACAAACTGTTCTGTAGGAATGATGGCATGATGGTCACTGACTTTTTTGTCATCCACAAAGCCAGCACTGGTCTGGATTGGTTTATTGGCCAGTACACCGGCAAGTTTCCGATAAGGACCTGTCCCGCATGCCTGAAGACGCTCTTTAATGGTAGGAACTACATCTTTTCCTATATATCTGGAATCCGTTCTTGGGTAGGTAAGGACCTTGTGATTCTCGTAGAGCCTCTGCATGATATTCAGAGTTTCCTTTGCAGAAAAGCCGTATTTCTGATTGGCTTCTCTCTGAAGAGTGGTCAGGTCATAAAGCCCCGGCGCATAGGTCTTCTTCGGCTTTCTGGAAACCTTTGTTATGGTAAGGCTGCTTTTTCCTGCCTTTGTCTGGATCTCCTGGGCACGCTCCTTCTTAAAGGTGCGGAGCTTCCGCTTTTTCCGTCACGCCAGGTCCAGCGTACATTTCCCGCCTGCAGAGTGATCCCGTAATAATCCTCCGGCTTAAATTCCCGGATCTCCTGCTCTCTTCTTGCGATCATGGCAAGGGTGGGGGTCTGCACACGTCCGCAGGAAAGCTGGGCATTATATTTACAGGTCAGTGCTCTGGTCCCGTTCATTCCCACCAGCCAGTCCGCCTCCGCCCTGGCCTGTGCCGCACGGTAAAGATCATCATAATCATGGCCGTTTTTAAGGTGGGCAAAGCGTCACGGATCGCTTTGTCCGTTACGGACGAGATCCACAGACGCTTAATAGGCTTATGGCAGTCTGCCTTTGCAAGGATCCACCTTGCTACCAGTTCTCCCTCACGTCCGGCATCTGTGGCAATGATGATCTCCCAATATCTTTCCTGTAAAGCTGGGTTTTCACCGCATTGTACTGCCTGGAGGTCTGGCGTATCACCACCAGTTTCATTTTCTCCGGCATCATGGGGAGCGTAGAAAGCTCCCATTTGGTATATTTTTTATCGTATTCTTCCGGATCTGCCAGTGTTACCAGATGTCCCAGGGCCCAGGTCACTACATAGTCTTTTCCTTCCAGGGTTCCGTTCCCCTTCTGACTGCAGTGGAGGACTCTGGCAATGTCTCTGGCAACGGATGGCTTCTCCGCAATTACTAATGATTTCATATTTTTTTCTTTCACCTCCTACTCTTTGGAGCCTGTTTTTCAGAGCTCCGGGGTTCAACTATTATAGCATGAAAAAAGCACTTCGTCCAGAAAAGGGCCGAAGCCTTTTTCCGTCGAAATGCTCTTTACTTTCATATTACTCTCAGCAGCTGTTCATGCACATTTTCCGCTGATCTTATAGCCCACTCCACGAACGGTTTCCACCAGATCTCCTGCCGGTCCAAGCTTCTGGCGAAGGGTACGGATATGTACATCTACGGTTCTGCTCTCCCCGTCGAATTCATATCCCCAGATCTGATTTAAAAGCTGTGTTCTGGAAAGAACCGTACCACTGTTTTTCAGAAGGAGACAAAGCATCTCGTATTCTTTCAGTGTCAGATTCACAGGCTCCTGATCAACAGTTACCTCATGTCTTCCCGGACATACATAAAGATTTTCCATACGATACTCCTCTGCGCCATTGTCCTCTGATCTCCGAAGAAGGCACGTACCCTGGAGATTAGCTCCATCATGCGGAACGGCTTCGGAATGTAATCATCTGCACCGCTGTCCAGACCTACCACGGTATCAAACTCACTTCCTTTTGCAGTAAGCATGATCACCGGAAGTTTCCGCACATCCGGACGGATACGGATTTTTTTTAAAATAGACAGTCCGTCTTCCTCCGGAAGCATAATGTCCAGAAGCACCAGTGAAGGCAGTTCTTTTTCCAGCGCTTTCCAGAAAAGTGATGGCCGTTCAAAACCCTGTGCCTCCAGACCCTGACTGTTTAATGTATATACAACAAGTTCACGGATACTTTCATCATCTTCCACAAGATATATCATAATTTTCCTCCAGCTTCATTTTTCATCTGATACGTGCAAGTATAAAGTGCATTCGTAAAATCCAACATAGAAAAAAGGTTAAGTTTATGTAAAATATAGAAATCCTTAAGAAATTTTAATTTGTAAAAGCCGAACGTCAATGTTATGATAAAGCAGAGAGTTGTTTGGAGGTTTTTTATTATGTATTTCTTTTATTGTGAATCCCAATTTCAAGATCCGGTGAGGGACGTAATGTCTGGAACCGGCTTCGCAGCATCATGGAAAGTCAGGGGATCTCATATCAGTATTTTCTCACAGAATATGTGGGACACGCCACAGTACTGGCACAGAGGATCAGTGCCGCCGGAACACCGGAGGATCCGGTAACTCTGGTAACAGTAGGCGGTGACGGCACTATTTACGAAGTACTTACCGGGATCATTGATCTGTCTTCGGTTGTTTTCGGATTTATCCCGGTCGGGTCCGGCAACGATTTCTGCCGCAGTATGGGCCTGCCCTTTGATCCTTTTGAAGCGCTTCGCTCTATCCTTGAAAACAGACGGACCATTTTCATGGATGTTCCTGTTCTCCACCTTGGCAGCATTCCTACCGTTTCGGCATCAGTGCAGGAATGGGCTACGATGCGGCAATCTGTCAGGAAGTCCTGATCACACCTGGCAAAAATTTCTCAACCGTCTCCATATGGGTAAACTCATCTACCTTATGGTGGCACTGAAGCAATTTCTCTTCCTTACTCCGTCCCCGGTCACGATAACACTTGACGGGAACAAGCCACAAACCTTCAGCAGGACTTGGTTTGCGGCTGTAATGAACCAGAAATATGAAGGCGGAGGCTTTAAATTCTGTCCAAACGCCAGTCCGGAGGATGGTTTACTGGATGTGATCGTTATTGAAGGAATCTCCAAGCTGAAAATGCTGTTCTGCCTGCCGAGCGCTCTCTGGGGAAAACATACCCGCATTCGCGGTGTACATATTTTACAGTGCAGGAACGTACATATTACAAGTGACCATTCCCTTCCTGTGCATAAAGACGGAGAATCCGGCGGAATCCAGCGTGAATTTTCTGTGACCATTGAAAAGAAACCTTTAAAAATCATAATGCCTGTGTTATAGTAGCAGGTAGATACTTAACAAAAAAGAAGCTTAAGGCTGACATCAGCCATACCTCAAGAAAAGGAGCGGCAAAATGTTGAGTAAAATAAAAAAATACAGGCACGGTTTTATCATAGCAATCTATTTCGTTGCTATCTTATCCTGTTTGGATATCTGGAGCAGCGGCCTGTACGAGCCTACCATGTTGTACATACTGTTTTTGATGATATGATCCCGTTCTGCGAGATTTTTATTATTCCGTACCTTTTATGGTTTCCATATGTGGTAATAACGGTTGTGTATTTCCTGTTTCGCAATAAGAATAAAAAAGGAATATTTCCAGCTGATCTTCAACCTGATGATGGGAATGACGGTTTTCCTTGTTGTTTCCTACATCTATCCGAACGTTCAGTATCTCCGCCCTGCGGTATTCCCCAGAAGCAACATCTTTACACGACTGGTGGCCGAGCTCTATCGGACAGATACTCCCACCAACATCCTGCCAAGTATCCATGTATTTAATTCCCTGGCTGTTTATTTTGCCATTCATCACTGCCAGGCACTGAAAGACAGGAAATGGCTTCAGCGAGGAGCCTGATCCTTTCTGTTCTGATCATCCTGTCCACCATGTTTATCAAGCAGCACTCCGTGATCGATGTATGTCTTGGTACCACACTGGCACTGTTCGGACATCTCCTGTTCTATCCACAGAGAGTGGAGGATTACGAGGAACAGCGCTCCCTATCTCATATGCGCAAGAAGAAGCCGGAACAGAATTTATAAAAAGCCCCGTTTGGGGGCTTTTTTTTAATTAAATCCATAAAACTTCTGACAGATCTTATAGGCTGCCACAAACATCTTTCTTCCACCTCTTCCGGGAAGATTGGACACCCTTCCGAAGAGACTTCTCCGAAGCTTCCGGTACAGTCCCATATTCTGATCTTTGATGTATCCTGCAGCTCCTGTTTTTTATCCAGGCATTCCTGCGTTGCAGCTCTTACCAGCATGATCGAAGAAACGGTTGTGATGATATCCAGATAGCTGAACATATAAGCACGAAGTCTGCGGTTGCTCACATTAGCCTTCAGATAGGCGTCCACCATCAGTTTGTTTACACGGATCTGCTGATCGATACGCTTGATCATCACTTTCTCATTGACAGACTGATCATCTCTTCCAATAAAATATCGATAGAAATTTACATCCAGATAATAGAGATTTTTTACATAGGGAAGCGGCTCAAACGCAAACAGGTTATCTACGTAGAACGTATGCTTCGGAAGCTCCATTCCACAGTCATGGAGAAGTTTTGTACGGTATATCATGGAATGCATAAGGAGATACTGGCCTTTTTTCATGTGGCGTACCTCATCCCATCCGAAAATCTGGTTTGTCGGAAAACAGTGTCTGTACTGCATGACCTTTTTGCGGGTAGCTCCCTGCTTCTCATAAACGAAATTACTGATGAGAAGATCCACGGTCTCAGCCCCACGTATCAGTCATAAAGTGTTTTCAGGACCTCATAGTAGGCATCCTGATTTACCCAGTCATCACTGTCCACAACCTTGAAATAAAGTCCTGTTGCGTTTTTGATCCCTGTGTTGACTGCCTGTCCATGGCCGCCATTTTCCTGATGTATGGCTTTTACGATAGTTGGATATTTCTCGGCATAATCATCTGCGATCTCGGCAGTACGGTCACTGGAGCCATCATCTACAATGATGATCTCTACTTCCTCTCCTCCGATCAGCAGGGAATTGATGCATTTTGACATATAAGCCTCTGAATTATAGCATGGTATGCTACGCTCAAAAGTTTCATGTGTTTTCCTCCTTCATATATCTGGTGTATGCGCGAAACGCAGATGGTATTGCATATTTTTTATCGGATTCTCTCTTATCCACAAACAGGAACTCCCCCTGCGGTGCTTCTTCCAGAGAGGATACAGCGATACGATAAGCACACATCCTCCATTCAATATGGGAAAAATGTGCTTCGCATCCGGCAGTGCTTCGATCCGCAGTGGTTCCAGCCCCATGCTTTTACCCGGGCAAGTGCCGCCTTCTCCGTCAGATGTCCTTCCACATTTGGAAGCTCATAAAGGCCTGCCAGAAGTCCTGTATCCGGACGTTTACGGATCGCTGTGCCTGCTCCGTCCTGGATCACAAGGACCGTTCGCTGTTCTATGGTGCGGGCTTTCTTCGGTGCTTTTACGGGAAGTTCTTCTACAGTTCCATGCTTTCTGGCAAGGCAAAAATGCCCCAACGGGCATTCTTCGCACTTTGCTGCTCCGTTTGGAACACAGACTACAGCTCCCAGCTCCATCATAGCCTGGTTGAAATCCCCTGGTCTGTCCTCAGACATCTGCTCTGTAAGATCATTTTCCACCGATTTCCGTACAGACTGTTTCATGATATCTCCACGGTTTTCGGTGAGTCTTGCGTATACCCGCAACACATTTCCATCTACTGCAGGGACTTTCTTTCCGTAGCAATGGACGCAATGGCACCTGCCGTATATCTTCCTATTCCTTTTAACGAGAGAAGTGTCTCAAAATCCTCAGGGATCCTGCCTCCATATTCTTCCATGACCTGAACAGCCGCTTTCTGCATGTTGCGGACACGGCTGTAATAGCCAAGGCCTTCCCACAGCTTGATGATCCTCTCTTCCGGTGCCGCCGCAAGGGCTGCTACATCCGGAAGTTCCTGGATAAAGCGCTGAAAATAAGGTTTCACCGCTTCCACTCGGGTCTGCTGGAGCATGATCTCAGATACCCAGGTATAATAGGCATTGTCTTTATCTCTCCAGGGCAGGATCCTTTTGTTTTTATCGTACCATTTCAGAAGGGGTTCTGCAATGTTTTCAGGCATATCGTTTCCTTTCTATAATCTTACCGGTATCGGATCACATATCTTCATGGAATCTTCCGTGACAACACAGTCATAGGCCAGGATGTGAACACCGGCATCTGCTGCCGCCTTAAGTGTTTCTCCAAATTCCGGATGTGTCTCCCGATTTGGTTCAAAATACCTTACACCCTTCATCTGGATCACCAAAAGAAGATACGCCTCATAGCCGTCAGCTGCTGCATGCATCAGTCACAGAGATGCTTGATCCCCCGTTCTGTAGGTGCGTCCGGAAAACGCACGATATTATTTTCTTCCAGAGTGACGCCTTTTACCTCGATAAAAGCCTTTCGCTTCCCGGATTCCACATACAGGTCAAAACGGGAATTTCCGTATGTCTTTTCTCTCCTGACAGTCACTTTCTCCGGAAAAAGATTTCCGGCCGCCACCCACTCTTCTGCTGCTTTATTTGGGGCCTGGGAATCCATATTGATCCAGCGGCCCTCCTTGTTCACACTGATCAGATCGTATTTCGTTTTCCTGGCAGGATTATCACTCTTTTCCAGGATCACTTCTGCTTCCGGAACAAGAAGTTCCCGGCATCTGCTGTATTCTTCACATGGACCGTTTCCAGCTGATCCCCGATCTGCACATGAGCGATAAAACGGTTAGGCCTGTCTTTGAATATACCTCTGATCGTATTCTTATAATTCATAGTTTTTCCCTCGTAACCCTTACTATAACATAAAATCTTCAAAAGCGCAGTTGCTTTTTTTTCTTTTCTCATATAGAATTATTTTGATAACTGTTCACTGGTAATATTCCGCGAGTGTTTTTTGTGAGCGAAGGTCACAGAAAACCCGAA
>ENA-OQIM01000131-OQIM01000131.1-human-gut-metagenome-genome-assembly--contig:-NODE-131-length-24820-cov-2.197586_pt1 | contig 24820 bp, 30 predicted proteins | sample MGYA00242579_ERZ504744 | MGnify/ENA primary metagenome ERZ504744 (study PRJEB26092, sample SAMD00036441) | human gut metagenome | host: Homo sapiens | study: EMG produced TPA metagenomics assembly of...
TTTTCTTTTTAGAACGGTACATCATCTTATGCCATTTTGCACCGCCATGCGTCGAGTCGGAAAGTTCGATATATTCGTATCCGATCCTTTTGTAGAATGGAATCATATGATCCTTGCATGTAAGAACAACGGCTTTTTTGTCACGCTCTCCTGCGCTTTTTACCATATGACGCATCAGTGCTTCTCCAATGCCCTGTTTCTGGAACTTCGGATTGACGTCCAGTCCGAAAATCATCTGATAATCGCCGTCCGGGTTGTGCAGCGTGGCGTCATGGTAGAGTGCATCCGCCAGATAATCGGTATCCGCACAGCAGCCATTGCAGAAGCCTGCGATTTCGCCATCTTCAGTTTCCGCTACAAAAAAGCTGTTTTTGCAGGTTTTGTACCGCTCCATGAAGTCTTCATAACCTGCCGCCTCGGCAGCCGGGAAACATAGCGCCTCCACCTCGGCTACCTTTTTCAGATCTTCCTCTTTTACCGGACGGATCGTATACTTTACTTTTTGTTTTAAATAGGGCTTCAGTCCCGCAACGACTTCTTCCACCGTTCCATCCACGAACGGATTCTTCAGTCCGGCCAGCTCCAGCAGTGCAAAATATCCTTTGCTTCCGCCTGCCTGGCAGAGACGGTAATAATCGCCCCACGCCTTTTCCGGCTCTTTTTTGAAACGCTCAAAGAACTGGAAAGCACAGATCTGTGCCAGCGCATAATCAATATAATAGAACGGGTTCACAAAGATATGCTGCTTCTGCATCCAGAAACCGCCCTCCTCGAGGAACTTGTGGCCGTCATAATTTCTCCATGGCATATAGGTCAGCTCTAACTGATGCCAGATCGCACGGCGCTCCTTGGCCGTCATGCCGATATTTTCAAATACCTTATGCTGGAACTCATCCACACATACCATGTACGGAATCACTTCCAGCGCGCTCATCAGGTGCGCATAACGGTAATCATCTGCTTTCTCTCCAAAGAATGCATTCATCCAGGGGTATGCGAAATGCTCCATTGTCATCGAGTGAATCTCCGCCACCTCGCTTGTCGGGAATACCATATCCATAAACGGAATCTGTTTTGCCGCCGTATACGCCTCGAATGCATGGCCCGCCTCATGAGTCAGAACATCAACGTCCGCGCTCGTACCATTAAAGTTGGAGAAGATGAACGGCGCCTTGAACGTATTCAGAAATGTGCAGTAACCGCCTGTCTGTTTTCCCGGCTTCGTCTCCAGGTCAAACAGCTCATGCTCCACCATAAAATCAAAGAACTCACCCGTCTCTTTCGACAGCTCATGGTACATCTTCTGCGCCTTCGCAACCAGTTCCTCCGTCGTTCCTTCCGGAACCGCGTTTCCTTCCGGGAAAATCAGCTCCTCATCGTAATAACGCAGCCTGTCCACTCCAAGCCGTTTCTCCTGCTCCTTCCGAAGCTCCAGGCAGAGCGGTACAATCTTCTCCTTCACCTGCGCACGGAACCTTGCAACATCCTCCGCCGTATAATCGTATCTTCCATAGCTCAGGTAAATAAATTCAATGTAAGAGGAAAATCCCAGCTTCTTCGCAATTTTATCGCGCAGCGGAACCATCTTGTCATACAGCGCATCCAGCTCCCCGGAAATCTCTTCATACAAATCTCCCCATGCCGTCATCGCCTCTTTCCGCATCTGGCGGTCCGTACTCTGCATCGCCTTCAGCAGTCCATAAAAATTACACGTTTCGCCCTTAAATTCCGTCGAAGCATTCGCCGTAATTTTACTGTACTGCTGCGTCAGATTCGCCTCTTCGATCAGATCCTCCACGATACAGTCGTCCGCTAATTTTTGGCCAACCTCCATATTCTTCACAAAAAATTCCCCGAACTCCTCTGCAAACTCTTTGATAAACGGAGACTCCAGAATCACCTTCTCTGCCTTTTGTATCAGCAGATGGATCGCCGGAATCGTCTCATTCCAGAACTGAACCTCTCCTTCATAAAACGAATCTCTGGTGTCCACCGTATATCTTACCTGCGCCACTTCCGCCATTGTCGCCCAGGCATCCTCGCGCGTTTTTTCTTCCATAAAAAGTCCGCGCAGCTCCTCATATGATTTTGCCTCTTTGAGCGCCTTCGTATACGCTCTTACTTTTTCCTGCTCTGCCTCCATGTCCGGCCTTACGTATTCAATTTCCGAAAACTTTTTCATCTTCTCTTACCTCCTTCTATTCCAGAACGCCCAGATTTTTCAACTCATGATAAACCGGGACGCCGGCAGCCCCATCACATTATAATAGTCTCCCTGGATTCCTTTCACAAACTTTGTCCCAAACACCGTCTGAATTCCGTATCCTCCAGCCTTATCCGACCACACAGGAGCCTCCCCCTCTTTCTCAAGAGCAAGATACCCGTTTATCTCCTCCTCTGTCATCGCATAAAACTCTACATCTGTACGGTCACAGAACGATACCACACGCTTTGCGTCCCCCTCTGTTACCGCAATCGTAACTCCAGTATACACCTGATGCACCCTTCCCTGCAACTGCTGCATCATGCTTCTGGCATGTTCTATCCCTTTCGGCTTGCCAAGGATCTCCCCTTCAAAAGCCACAACCGTATCCGCCCCGATCACAACGGCATCCCCTTCGGTAATCTCCGCAACATCCAGACATTTCAGCCGTGAAAGCTCCTCCACAACCTTCTCCGGTTCCGCAGACGTCACAACTTCTTCCGCCCCTGAAGCCTGAACCTTACACCGTATTCCCAACATCTCCATCAACTCTCTTCTTCTGGGTGACCCCGAAGCCAATATCACTTTCATCCTGCTGTCTCCTTTATTTTTTCTTTCATGACATGCATTTTTTTCACACCATGCAGCGGTCCGCGGGAATGTGCGGCTTGCGCCAGATGGCCGGATAAAATAAGTAGCCGAACAAACACAATCCACTCGTGTCCGTTCCCGGCGTACTTATTTTATCCAGATGCCTGAATTTCCGTCTTATGCAAAGCAAAACGATAAGCCGGGTTATGTCGTGTGTAATCATCTATCCAATGGAACTGTCGCCAGTCCCCTTAAGCGACCCACCTGAAAACATGACGGGCAGCCATATACGTTTTCTATTCGGTCTTGCTTCGGATGGGGTTTACATGGCTTTCTCTGTTACCAGAGAAACGGTAGTCTCTTACACTGCCTTTCCACCCTTACCAGGAAAAACCTGGCGGTATCTCTCTGTTGCACTATCCCTGGAGTCGCCTCCGCCGGACGTTATCCGGCATCCTGCCCTGCGAAGCCCGGACTTTCCTCACCTGGCCCCTTTCGGTCCTGCCAGCCGCGATTACATATCTTACTTTGTCAAAAACGGAACATCAGACAGTTAATAATCTTACCACAAACTCTCTTTCTTGTCCATCCCCAAATCGCAGATCCCACAAAGCCATACAAAACAGCCTTTCACACATCAAAGCAGCTTCCCCCCACAAACTCCCGCAGAATCGAATTCTTGGGAATATCCTCAATCGGCACTCCGACAAAATAATCCAAAAACTTCAGCAGCCGCTTTGCCTCCTGGTACTCCGGCTCTCCCTCCTCAATCTGGAACAGCAGCGGTTCCGCATACAGCTTCAGAACCGAAAGCTCATACACCAGCGCCGAATTAAACATCACATCCGCCTTCTCCTGGTTCGGAAAAATATTCCGATCCTCGCCGCGGCGCACCGACGGCCACATCGCAATCGTCTCCTTCGCCGACGTTGCCCGCGTCCGGCTGTCGCGCACCATCCGCCGGATCAGACGTCCGTCCGTCGTCGGAATCCGGTTGTGCTCATCCACATTGATCTGCGTCAGCGCACTGATATAAATCCGGAATTTACTTTCCGAAGGAAGCGACCACGTCAGTTTTTCATTCAGCCCGTGAATCCCCTCCAGCACCAGCACATCGGTCTCCTTCATCTGAATAAAATTCCCCTTGTACTCGCGCTTGCCCGTCTTAAAATTAAAATACGGCAGTTCCACACGCTCTCCGTTCAAAAGTGCTGTCATATCCCGGTTCAAAAGCTCGATATCCAGTGCTTCCAGGCATTCAAAATCATAATCGCCGTTTTCATCCCGCGGCGTATCTACCCGGTTCACATAGTAATTATCAAGGCTGATCGGATGCGGCGTCAGACCATGCGCTGAAAGCTGGATGGAAAGCCGGTTGCAGAACGTTGTCTTTCCGGAGGAAGACGGCCCCGCAATCAGCACAAATTTAACCTGCTTTCTTTCCGCAATCTGCTCCGCAATCTTCGCAATCTTCTGCTCCTGCAGCGCCTCCGCAATCAGCATCATCTGCTGAATATTGCCCTTCGTGATGCGTTCATTTAAGTCGGCAACCGTGGAAATTCCCATCTGCTCACCCCAGCGCTCCGATTCCCGCTGCACCTGGAACACCTTCGGGGAGAGATTCGCTGCCGGCACCGTCTCCGGCGCCTTTTTCTCCGGCATCTGCAGCACAAAGCCGTCATCGTATAAATAGAGATCAAAATACTTCAGATAACTCGTATCATACGTCATAAATCCATAATAATAGTCTTCAAAATCCCCGAGACTGTACAGATTCACACGGGAGACACGGCGGTAACGGAACAAGCGGTCTTTATCCGTCATGCCATGCAGCCGGAACCGTTCTCTCGCCTCGTGCGTATCGACACTCCGCTTATAAATCGGCACCGCCTTTTCCACCTGTTCATGCATATACGCTTTTACTTCGTCCAAAAACACCTGATTCAGCGTGATATCGCCGTCCACCGTGTAGAAAAAGCCCGAACCCGCCGAAAAATGCAGCATCACATGGCGGATCTTATCGTAGCCTCCCACATGATACACCGCTTTTACCAGCAGAAGAGAAAGACTCCTCTGATACGTTTTATGTCCGATCTCATCCTCCGTTGTCACAAATTCCAGTTCACAGTCTTTTTTCAGCTGTTTGTGCAGCTCCCGCAGCCGTCCGTCCACTTTCACAAGGACAATCGGCGCGTCCATTGTTTTTTCAAAATCCTTTGCAATCTCATAATAAGAGCAATTTTCCGGATATTCGTATCCTTTTCCATCAATTGTTACCTGAATCAATTGTAATTCCTCCTTCTTGCAAAACTTTCTGAAAATTCAGAAGTGACAGAAAAGGCGCGCCCGAAAATTACAACTGCTGAAATTTTCAGACACGCCCCTCTTGTGCAAACGCTGTCGTTACATCGTATGGAAACGCGCAAGCGCAGATTCCAGTACTGCCTCTTTTTCTTTTAATTCCCAAAGGCGCTGTGCTGCCTTTTCACTGGAGTGATCCGAAAGCTGGCGGATCAGCGTCTGGTTCTGCTCCTGCTGTTTCAGAAGGTATTCCCTCAGCACCGGATTTTCCTTTTCCAGAAGGCGCGGTCCATAGAAAAGCTCCTCCGCCTTCAGATTCTCCTTTTCCCCTGGCACTGCCCGCAGAATCGGATAATATTTTCCATCCTCCTCTACAAAATTCTCCTGTGCAAGGAAAAATCCGTGTTCCAGAAGCCATGCACGCACGCGTCGATATCCGACTGCGGCTCCAGGATCAGCTCCCGAAAACCGGACAGCAGCGGCTCACCTTCGCTTAAAATTCTTATGGTAAGCCCGCCGCCCATGCCCGCGATGAGAAGAGAATCACCCTCTCCCGCACGCAGGGCATGGAGTCCGTCGGAAAGTCTTGTTTCTATGTAGTCCCCCATCTGGTACTGCGCAATATGCTCCCTGGCCCGCTCCAGCGGTCCGCGGTTCACATCCATGGCGATTGCGGAGGAAATCTTCTTCTGTTCCAGCAGCGCAATCGGCACATAGCCGTGATCTGTTCCCACATCGACCAGGCAGCCGCCCGGGGTGACAAACTCCGCTACCGCGGAAAGTCTTTTTGATAACTGCATGTCTTTTCTCCTGACCGAAAACTTAGTCCAGATAATCTTTAAGTTTTCTGGAACGACTCGGATGGCGGAGCTTTCGAAGCGCTTTCGCCTCAATCTGACGGATACGCTCTCTTGTAACGTTGAACTCTTTACCAACCTCTTCGAGGGTTCTCGCACGGCCGTCATCGAGTCCGAAACGGAGACGCAGAACCTTCTGCTCACGGTCGGTCAGTGTGCTTAAGACATCCTCCAACTGCTCTTTCAGCATCGTGAATGCTGCCGCATCTGCCGGTACCGGCACATTGTCATCCTGGATGAAGTCACCGAGGTGGCTGTCCTCCTCCTCGCCGATCGGGGTCTCAAGAGAAACCGGCTCCTGGGAAATTTTCAGGATCTCGCGGACACGCTCCACAGACATGTGCATCTCCTCTGCGATCTCTTCCGGCGTAGGTTCGCGGCCTAACTCCTGCAGTAACTGACGGGAAACGCGGATCAGCTTGTTGATCGTTTCTACCATATGAACCGGAATACGGATTGTTCTCGCCTGGTCTGCAATCGCTCTTGTGATCGCCTGGCGGATCCACCACGTTGCATACGTAGAGAATTTGTATCCTTTGCGGTAGTCGAATTTTTCCACCGCTTTAATAAGACCTAAGTTACCTTCCTGAATCAGATCCAGAAACAGCATGCCGCGGCCGACATAACGTTTTGCAATGGAAACAACGAGACGAAGGTTGGCCTCTGCCAGACGTTTTTTCGCATCCTCATCGCCCTCTTCCATTCTCTGTGCCAGCTTAATCTCTTCCTCTGCAGAAAGAAGCGGCACTTTACCGATCTCTTTTAAGTACATGCGGACCGGGTCCTCAATGCTGACGCCTTCCGGAACGGAAAGGTCGATGTTCTCCATATCGATCTCTTCTTCTTCAGAAAGATCGATGTCATCGTCGTCCAGAAGGAGAAGATCACGGTCTGCCGCATTTGGATCCTCGGTCATGTCTGAAAGACGCAGTACATCGATGCCGCTTGCCTCCAGGTATTCAAATACCTTCTCCATCTGCTCCGCATCCAGCGGCATATCGCGGAAAAAGTCGTTGATTTCCTGATATTCCAGGACGCTCTTTTTCTTTTTGCCGTATGCTACCAGCTCTTTTAATTTTTCCATAAATTTTGCTTTATCGAACTCCATTGACTGTCCATCCTTCCATAGCTTGTATATATTCTGTCCCTGCCCTGCGAAATTAAACACGCAGAACAGAAGATTCCAGGGTTTTTCTTTGGTATCCAGGCCTCCTTAAAAAGCGAAATCTGGAAGTTCCCCTGCTTTCCACCGCTCCAGGCTCTTTTTGTCCGCCATCAGCTTCTGCAGCGCCGCCATATCGGTCACATTCATATGCGCCGACTGATATGCAATACTGTTCTCTTTCATATTGCAGATCACATCGTGCAGCGCGCGCCGTTTTCCTCCTCTGTCTCCAGCGGGATTCTGGCATTAAAAAAGGCCTGCAACTTCTTTCTGCTCCTCGGAATCAACAAACTGATTCAAAAGCTTTGCCGGATTTACGCCGCCCTCGTGGTACTGCAGCACAATCATCTCTGCAATCTGGTGGTAGAGAGGGGTGGTAAAATCCGCCGGCGTAATATATTTTTCCAGCTTTCCAATGAGCGCCGGATAAGAGGTCATCCACGTCAGCATCAGCTTCTGTGCTTTTTCGACGCCGCCCTCTTTTTCTTTTTTGTTTGAGGCTGTATTCCGCGGCTTTACGCTCTCCGTCCTTCCGGCTCCCGAGAGTGCCATCTGGCCGACCTGCTTGCGCAGTACCTCGACGGCAATGCCGTACTTTCCCGCCACAGCCTCAAGATAGCTGTTCCGCTCGATCTCATCCTCAATTGCTACAAGGCGGCGCACCGCTTCATGAAGAAAATCGGATTTGCCCTGCGGATCGGCAAGGTCAAAGTCACGCTCCTTCATGCGGATCTCGTACAGAACGCTGTTTTCCGCCTCCTCCAGCCGTTTTTCGAACGCCTCACAGCTTCGTGCTGGATAAACTCATCGGGGTCCTTATACGGTCTTAAATTGACGACACGCGTGGTAAGACCGACGCCTTTCAGCATCGGGATCGCACGGAGTGCTGCTTTGACACCCGCCTCATCGCTGTCGTAGATTACAAGGACCTCGTCGGTGTACCGCTTCATGAGCCCCGCCTGCAGCGAGGTGAGCGCCGTTCCAAGAGATGCCACCGCGTTGTTGAAACCCGCCTGGTGCATGGAGATGACGTCCATATAGCCCTCGCAGATGATCAGATTCTTTCTCCGCGAAGAGCGCGCCAGGTTCAGCCCATATAGGTTGGCGGCTTTTGTCGAAGATCTTTGTCTCCGGCGAGTTCAGGTATTTCGGCTTTCCATCCCCCATCACACGGCCTCCGAAGCCGATCACGCGGCTGTTGGCATCCATGATCGGGTAGATGACACGATTCCAGAACTTATCCTGCATACCGTGCACTTCGTCCGCCAGAAACAATCCCGACTGGCGAAGGATTTCATCGTCATACCCTTTTTCTTTTAAAAAGCGGTACAGCAGGCTTCCGTACTTATCTGAGTAGCCAAGGCCGAATTTCCGGATTGTATCATCCGAAAGACCGCGCCCCTTTAAGTAATCGTAGCCCTGCTTTCCGCGTTCGGTGTGGAGCTGGTAATAATAGAATTTTGCCGCCTGTTTGTTGATTTCCAGCAGCGTGTTCTTTAAATCCGCCTGCTCCTTTGCTTCTTTCGAATACTCCATCTGCGGAAGCTCCACCCCGGCCCGGTCGGCCAGAAATTTCAAGGCTTCCACAAACGTGAAGTTTTCGTATTCCATCAAAAATGTGAAACATTTCCTCCGGCTCCGCATCCGAAGCAGTAATACATCTGCTTTCCTGGGCTGACGGAAAAGGAAGGGGACTTCTCATTGTGGAAAGGGCAGAGCCCGAAGTAAGAGCTTCCTCTTCTTGTCAGCTTTACGTAGCCGGATATCACATCTACGATGTCATTTTTCATACGAATCTCTTCCACTAAATCATCGGAATATCGCATTTTTTCCTCCCTGTATCTAATAAACCGCCCAGGCTTTCGGCACGACAGCTCCTCGTATTTGTGCATGGAATACTGATCGGTCATACCGGCAATGTAATCGCATACTACCTGTGTCTTGTCCTCGCCGCACCCGATCAGATTCCGGTACTCGCGGGACATCTGTTCCGGGTGCTCCTGGTAGTAGGTGTAGAGGGAAATCAGCATCTTTTTTGCCTTCTCCTCCTCTTTTTTCGCCTCCGGGTTGCGGTAGACGTCGCGAACATCAACTCCCGCAGCATGCGCATGCCCTCGCAATCTCCGCCGACTGGCGCACATACTCCGTTCCGCGGCTCTGCTCCACAATGTCGTGGATCAGCGTATTGAGCCGCTCGCGGCATGTATCGCCAAGGACGACGCGGATCGTAATCGGGATGTCATCCTCGCTTAAGATGCCGGCGCGGATGGCATCGTCCATATCGTGGTGGATGTAGGCGATCTTGTCGCAGAGACGCACAACCTGTCCCTCCAGGGTCGACGGCTTTCCCGCCGTGCGGTGGTTCAGAATTCCATCCCGCACTTCCCAGGTCAGGTTCAGGCCCTGTCCTTCCTTTTCTAGAACCTCCACGACACGGACGCTCTGTTCCGCGTGGCGGAAGCCCCCGGGATGCACCGCATTGAGCGCCGCTTCCCCGGAATGGCCGAACGGCGTGTGTCCGAGATCGTGGCCGAGCGCAATGGCTTCGGTCAGATCCTCATTCAGATTCAGCGCCCGCGCAATCGTGCGGGCAATCTGGGACACCTCGAGTGTGTGCGTCAGGCGGGTCCGGTAATGATCGCCCTGCGCAGCAAGAAACACCTGTGTTTTGTCTTTCATCCTGCGAAAGGCTTTGGAGTGGAGAATCCTGTCCCGGTCTCTCTGGTAGACGGTGCGGATGTCACACTCCGGTTCATATCGGTCCCTTCCTCTGGAATTCCGGCTGTGCGCCGCATAAGGACTCAGCTCCTGAAATTCCCGTTCTTCAAACGATTCTCTCAAGTTCAAACGAAGACCACCTCTTTCCCGGTAATATGCCTGTAACAGTTCTTTTCATTGTCCTCCTATTTCCTATATTCGGTGCCCGATTCCGATTTCCTTTTTTATTTTTCAAATTTTTCAAATTTTTTCAAAAAAAAGTGTTGACGGCTTACAACTCTGGTGCTATAATACATCTTGTCGTCAGCGAGATGACAAAAACTTAAAGAACATGCGGAAGTGCTGGAATTGGCAGACAGGCCAGACTAAGGATCTGGTGGTCATTGCGATCGTGTGGGTTCAAGTCCCATCTTCCGCAGAACGAAAACCCTTGTGCATGCAAGGGTTTTTTCCTGCTCAAAAAAATCAGAGGAAATTCCTTTCCGGATCCCTCTGATTTTTATTTTTCTTTTTTTCAGAATTTTCTCTGCAATTTCTGTTTTTACAGGTTCGGTCTTACAATCTTCGGTGTATAGCCAGCCTCTTCCAGTGCTTTGACAATACGGTTCTTGTGATCGGTGCCGAATGCCTCCATTGTGATGCGGAGCTCTACTGCAGCACTTCTGTTCGTTGTGAAGAACTGGTTGTGGTCCAGTTTGATGACGTTTCCGTTCTCGTTTGCAATCACCTGGGAAACGCGTACCAGCTCGCCTGGTTTATCCGGCAGAAGAACGGATACAGTAAAGATACGGTCTCTCTGGATCAGTCCGTTCTGGATCACGGAAGACATGGTGATGACGTCCATATTTCCGCCGCTTAAGATCGAAACAATCTTTTTGCCCTTGACATCCAGATGCTTTAATGCAGCCACAGTCAGAAGACCGGAGTTCTCGACGATCATCTTGTGGTTTTCTACCATATCAAGGAATGCTACGATCAGCTCATCATCATCCACGGTAATGATCTCGTCCAGGTTCTGTCTTACATACGGGAAAATCTTGGATCCCGGTGTCTGTACTGCAGTACCGTCTGCAATTGTGCTGACAGGAGATACGGTCGTTACCTCGCCTTTTTCAAAAGAAGCCTTCATACAGGCTGCTCCGGACGGCTCAACACCGATGACTTTGATGTTTGGTTTCAGCAGTTTTGCCAGTGTGGAAACACCGGTAGCCAGTCCGCCTCCTCCGATCGGAACAAGGATATAATCTACGAGCGGAAGCTCCTGAATCACTTCCATAGCGATGGTTCCCTGGCCGGTTGCAACGGTCAGATCATCGAACGGGTGAATAAAGGTATAGCCATGCTCTGCTGCAAGCTCGTATGCTTTTGCACATGCCTCATCGTACACATCTCCGTACAGAACAACCTCAGCGCCGTAGCTCTGGGTACGCTCTACTTTGATGAGCGGTGTGGTAGTCGGCATTACGATGACAGCCTTTGCACCGTAGCATTTTGCCGCATACGCAACGCCCTGTGCATGGTTTCCTGCAGATGCGGTGATCAGTCCTTTTGCGCGCTCCTCTTCACTTAAGGTGCTGATTTTGTAATAGGCACCGCGCAGCTTATAGGCGCCGGTCAGCTGCATATTTTCCGGTTTTAAGTAGACTTTATTTCCCGTCTGCTCGCTGAAATATTTGCTATAAACCAGTTTGGTCTCCTGTGTTACTTTTTTTACGATTTCAGACGCTTCCTCAAATTTCGGGAGTGTCAGCATTTCTTCTGCCATAGTCTTTTCTCCTTGTTGTCTTTTTTAAGCATTCTCTTCGGATGTATGGAACAGTGCATTTACAAACTGGTCTGCATCAAATTTCTGTAGATCGTGGATGCTCTCGCCCACGCCGATGTATTTGACCGGAATATCAAGCTCGGACTGGATGGCAACGGCGATACCGCCCTTTGCAGTTCCGTCCAGCTTCGTCAGAATGATACCGGTGACATTTGCCACTTCTGCAAACTGTCTTGCCTGCTGCAGCGCATTCTGGCCCGTGGTACCGTCCAGCACCACCAGCGTTTCCAGGTATGCCTCTGGGTACTCTTTTTCCAGAATCCGGTAAATCTTGTGGAGTTCTTCCATCAGGTTCTTCTTGTTGTGAAGTCTTCCTGCCGTATCACAGATCAGCACATCCGCATTTCTGGCTTTTGCCGCTGCGACTGCATCGTACACGATGGACGCCGGATCTGCTCCGTTCTGTCCGCCGATGATATCCACGCCGGCGCGGTGCGCCCACTCCGTGAGCTGCTCGCCTGCCGCTGCACGGAACGTATCTGCTGCCGCAAGAACAACCTTTTTGCCCTGATCCTTCAGAAGGCCGGCCAGCTTTCCGACGGAGGTCGTTTTTCCGACTCCATTGACACCGATCACCAGCACTACCGATTTCCCGGTTTTCAATTCATAGGCTGTATCGCTACATCCATCTGTTTTTTGATGCTCTCGATCAGAAGCTGTTTGCACTCTGCCGGATCGGTAATGTGCTCTTCTGCCACCCGTTCTTTTAAGTGGTCAATAATTTTGGTCGTTGTATTGATGCCGATATCTCCCATGACGAGAATCTCCTCGATCTCCTCATAAAAATCGTCATCAATATTGGAATAGCCGCTGAAAATAGAATCAATTCCAGCTACAATGCTGTCTCGGGTCTTCGTCAGACCGTTGACAAGACGTTTGAAAAAGCCTACTTTCTCCTCTGCCATACCGTTCGCCTCCCTTTATCTTTCTATCTTACTTCTTTCGTATTGTATCTTATTCGTTTCTATTTGTCCAGTTCTCCCTCGATCAAATCGACAGAAACAAGGGTAGAAACACCCTTCTCCTGCATCGTGATGCCGTACAGACGGTCTGCCGCCGTCATCGTACCGCGCCTGTGGGTGATGACGATGAACTGGGTATTTTTTGTCAGCTTATGCAGATACTGCGCAAAACGCGTTACGTTGGAATCGTCGAGCGCCGCCTCGATCTCGTCAAGTAAACAGAACGGGGACGGCTTTAAGTTCTGGATTGCAAAAAGCAGCGCAATCGCGGTCAGTGCCTTCTCGCCTCCGGAGAGCTGCATCATATTCTGCAGTTTCTTTCCCGGCGGCTGGGAATGATGCGGATACCTGCCTCGAGTACATCCGTGTCCTCCTCGAGCTCCAGCGTTCCCTTTCCGCCGCCGAACAACTGGCGGAACACGCGGTCAAACTCTTTCCGGATCTCCTCGAATTTTTCCGTGAACTGCTTGCGCATACCGGCATCCAGCTCATCGATGATGCCCTGCAGTGTCTCTGCCGCTTTGACAAGATCGGTGTGCTGTGCATCAAGAAATGCGTGGCGCTCCGAAATCTCTTTGTACTCCTCAATCGCATTCACATTGACAGAGCCAAGTTTCCGGATCGCATCTTTTACTTCCAGCACACGCCGCTTTAATTCACTGCGCTCCGGAATCTCCTCCATCTGGAACTCTCTTGCGTGGCCCGGTGTCACTTCGTACTCTTCCCAGAGATACGAGGTCTGTGCCTCTTTTGTCTCCTCCAGCTTTTCTTTCTGGCTGTTCAGACGGAAGCACTCTTTGTCCATCAGGGAAATCTGGTCGGAGAGCTGATCCCGCTTCTCGAAAAATTCTTTGTGATCTGCGCTTAATGCTTCTTTTTTCTCCTGCAGTTCCACAATCCGGCGGTCTTCCTCTTCTTTTGCCTGCACTGCTGCTGCAATCGTCTTCTGGATCTCCACGATGTCCTGCTGTTTCTTTTTGACATCGTCTTTTTCCTCCGCCGCTTTTTCCAGCATGGTGCGGCTTTCCGCTTCCAGTTTTCCCGTCTCTTCCTCAAGACGGCGGATGTTCTGGGCAAGGAATCCATCCTTCTGGGACAGATTTGCGTAATTTAACCGGATTTCTTCAAGATCCTTCGTATATTCTGCTTCCCGGCGGCGAAGCCCTGTAAGCGCCTCCTGCGCCTTCTGGATATTCTCCTGCAGCGTGCTTTCCCGCTCCACCGATTCCTGCATTTCCTGACCGATGACTTTCCGGTTCCGCTCAATCTCGGCGATCTGATTTTCAATCTCGAGACTCTCCTTCTGAAGCGCTTCAAAATCCAGACGGATTTCCGTCTTTTTTCTCGCGCGCTTTTTCCAGATTCAGGCGCACCGTATTCTGCTCGATGTACTGCCGCTGCAGTTTTTCATTCAGCTCGGTGCGGAGATCGCGGATTTCATTCCGCTTATTTTTCTTCTCTTCAAGTTCCTGCTGGATTTCCCGCAGTTCCTTCGCAAGACCCTGTACGCTCTTTTCGAGTTCCTCAATCTCACGCCGTCTTCCGAGCAGGTTGCTGTTGTTCCGGAACGAACCTCCTGTCATGGAACCGCCCGGGCTCAAGAGCTCGCCCTCGAGGGTTACCATGCGGAGCGTCTGACGGTATTTCCGCTGGATCACAATGGCATGGTCGATCGTGTCGACCACCAGCGTTCTTCCAAGCAGCTGTGCCACAAGGCCCTCATACACCGGGTCGTACGAAACAAGTGCATTTGCCACACCGAGCACACCGGTTTCTCTTGCCGCATCCTCATTCACCTGCGCTTTTTTCCCGCGCATACTGGTGAGCGGAAGGAACGTCGCACGGCCGAAATGGCCCCGTTTCAGGTATTCAATCAGGTATTTCGCCGTCGCCTCATTGTCGGTGACAATATTCTGAATGCTGCCGCCAAGTGCGGTCTCGATCGCCGTCTCGTACTTTTTCTCCGCCTGCAGAAGATCCGCCACAACGCCGTGGATGCCGGGATTCCGGTCTTTCTGCTCCATGACCTTCCGAATACTGTTTCCATAGCCGTCGTACCGCTCGGTGATGTTCTTTAAGGATTCGAGCCTTGACGCTTCTCTGTGGTAATTGGTCTGGCCGGCTTCCATCTCTTTCGTCTGGTTCGAGAGATCCGCCGTCAGCGCGGTAATCTTCTGATCTGCTCCTGGTACTGCTGTTTCAGGCTGCTTACCGTCTCTTCGAGCGCTTCAAACGCGTTCTTCAGTTCTTCCATCTGCCCGTTCTGTTCGGACTCGCTCGTCTTTAAATGCAGCACCCTCTGGCTTAATTCTGCCTTTCGGATGCCGATCTGCTCGAGCATCGCATCGTAGCGCTGCATTTTTCCCTTCGTGGAACCCCGCTGGTTCAGAAGCCGATGACTTCGCTCTTATCCTGTTCACTCTGCAGCTCGACTGCCTGGATCTGCCCCTGGCATTCCGAGAGAGCGGCCTCTTTCTCACTCTTTTCCGTCTCTGACGCAAGAAGTGCTTCATGAAGCCCGTCCTTTTCTGCCTGATATGTATTTTTTTCTGCCGTCTTTGTGCGGCTCTCCGCGCGGATCGCCTCCAGACGTTCTCTTAATGTGTCGCTGTTCCTCTCCGATGCATGAATCTGCTCATTCAACACCTCGATCTGGTTTTCGAGCTGCTGACGTTTCAGTGCATTCTCCCCCGCCTGATCGCGCGCAGAAAGAATCGTCTGGTCCAGTTTTTCCTGCTCCTGTTCCAGCTTTTCATACTCCTGCTTCGTATGCTCAAAAGCCTCTTTCGTGCTCTTTAACTGCTCTTCTGTAATCCGGTACCGGTCTTCTACTTTCGCGAGATCGTTCCGGATGCGCTCCATCTCGAGCAGAAACATATTGATATCGAGGAGCTTTAATTCCTCTTTCTTCTTTAAATAAATCTTTGCCGTCTCAGACTGGCGTTCCAGCGGCTCTAACTGCCTTGTCAGTTCCGAGAGAATGTCGTTGACGCGCACCAGATTCTGCTGCTCTTCCGCCAGCTTCTTTTCGGTCACGGCCTTCCTTCTCTTGAATTTGACAATTCCTGCCGCCTCGTCAAACAGCTCCCGGCGCTCTTCCGGCTTACCACTTAAAATCTTATCAATCTGACCCTGTCCGATGATGGAATAGCCTTCTTTTCCGATACCGGTATCGTAGAACAGCTCGTTGATGTCCTTTAACCGGCACGATGCGCCGTTCATCAGATACTCGCTCTCACCGGAGCGGTAGAGCCGTCTCGTCACCGTGACTTCCTCGAAATCGACATTCAGCTTGTGGTCGGAATTGTCGAGTGTAATTGCAACCGACGCGTAGCCGAGCGGCTTTCTCGTCTCGGTTCCGGAGAAAATAACATCCTGCATATTTCCGCCGCGGAGCTGCTTGGCGCTCTGTTCGCCGAGCACCCAGCGCACCGCATCGCCAACATTGCTCTTTCCACTGCCGTTCGGCCCTACAACGCCGGTAATACCGTCGTGGAACTGCAGAATGGTTTTGTTGGCAAACGACTTAAATCCCTGCATTTCAATGGATTTGAGATACATAATTCACCTACGCTTTTTTTCTGGCAAGAATTGCATCGTATGCCGCTGCCTGTTCTGCCGCTTTTTCGTTCTGCCCTTTCCGGTACCGAGCGCTTTCTTTCCGACGCTGACCTGTGCCCAGAAGCTCTTGTCGTGATCCGGTCCCTCTTCTTTTAAGATGGTGTAAACAATCTCTTCATCCGTCTCACCCTGGATCAGCTCCTGCAGAATCGTTTTGCTGTCGTAGAAAAGCTGTTTGTGTTCGATATCGTTTAAGATATAGTTCAGAACGAACGTTTTTGCCGGTTCAAAGCCGCCGTCCAGGAAAATCGCACCGATCGTTGCCTCCATAGCATCCGAAACGATGGAATCGCGGTGACGGCCGCCGGTTGCCTCCTCGCCCTTTCCAAGGAGTAGAAAGCTGCCAAGGTCAATCTCACGGGCACAGAATGCCAGTGCCGGTTCACAGACGAGGCTGGCGCGTTTTTCGTCATCTCGCCCTCCGGGAGACGCGGGAATGTCTTGTATAAAAATTCGCTGGATACAACTTCCAGCACGGCATCTCCTAAGAACTCCAGACGCTCGTTGCACTCCAGGCGCTCCATATGGTGCTCATTTGCGTAGGAAGAATGGCGCATCGCCATCTCCAGCAGTCCGAAATCCTGAAATTTATACTGGATCTTCTTTTCCAAATCCACGAGTTTATCAATATTATTCATAACCTGTTTTAAGCCTGTCCTTCCTCATAGTTACCGTTTGCAGGTGTTCTGCGGACGGTAACAAAGGGGCTGTCCTGTAGCAAACAGCCCCTTCGCCATTTTCTATTATTCTGCCAGTTTCTTTTTGATCGCTTCCACCGCATCCTCAACCGATACGATGTGCTCTGCTTCTTCTGCTTCGATCTGGATATCAAATTCTTCTTCAATTCCCATCACAATCTGAAATACATCCAGGGAATCCGCTCCCAGATCATCTGCAAAGGTTGTCTCCATGGTTACTTCATTCGGATCTACGTTTAATACATCCGCAATGATCTCCTGTAATTTTTCAAACTCCATCTTTCGCTGCCTCCCTGCTGCTCTTATAGTCTGCCAGATGCTCCTGCACTTTCTGCGGAATCTTCTCCTCGCTGAATGAAATGCACTGGAGAATGGAATTTTTAAATTCGTTGGCTTTTGAGCTTCCGTGCGTTTTTACAACGAGTCCTTTTAAGCCAAGCAGCGGTGCTCCGCCGTACTCACTGGCATCAAAAGACTTCAGTGTCTCTTTCAGCGCCGGTTTCACAAGAAGGGCTCCGATTTTACTGCGCAGAGATGTCATCATGCCCTGTTTTACCTTGGAAATCAGGTCGCGCCGACGCCTCATACAGCTTTAAGATAACGTTTCCGACAAACGCCTCACAGACAACAACGTCTGCGGCTCCGTTTGGAATTTCTCTTGCTTCGATACTGCCGACAAAGTTGATATACGGGTTTTCTTTCAGAAGCGGATACGTCTCTTTGACGAGCGCGTTTCCTTTTTCTTCTTCCACACCGATATTCACGATTCCCACACGCGGATTTTTAATGCCGACAACGTGTTCCATATAGATGGAACCCATCATGGCAAACTGCACCAGATGGGACGGTCTTGCATCAACATTCGCACCGCAGTCGATCAGAAGGGATACACCGTCTTTCGTCGGGATCAGCGGAGCCAGCGGCGGGCGCTCTACGCCTTGATGCGTCCTACGATCGTCTGTCCGCCGACCAGGACTGCTCCGGTGCTTCCGGAGGAGACAAACGCGTCTGCCTCTCCGCAGCGCACTTTTTCATGCCGACAACGATCGAAGAATCTTTTTTGTGGCGGATCGCATTGACCGGCGGCTCTCCCGTCTCAATGATCTCGGTTGCCGGAACGATCTCAACCCGCTCCTTCGGTACGTATATTTCTGCAGTTCTTTTTCGATGACATCCACCTGGCCGACCAGCTGGACTTTGACACGTTCATCTGCGTTTACGGCCTCAACGGCGCCTTTTACCGGCTCCACAGGCGCATAATCGCCGCCCATCGCGTCCACTGCAACTCTGACTAAGTCACTCATGTTTTTTCCTCTTTTCTCTTTTCTAAAGCGCGTTTGAAAACTCTTTTTCTTTCAAAAAACCGTTTTCAACCACGCTCTAAAAGCACTTATGCAAGTGCTGTATTAACTATACTAAACTCCTTTGCAAAAATCAAGCACAAATGCCCATCCGCGCTTTCTCCTGTATTCCAAAAAAGCGGGTGGATTTATCTTTCCAAAATCCACCCGCTCTGTTTTGTCTTATTTTTCTTAAGAAACCTTGACTCCGCTCGAATTCATCTCATGACCGTCTATGGTTGTATTCCGTGCCATGACACCGGTATCCGGATCCAGATAATATTCCTCACCATCCTGCGTGAACCAGCCGGTCTGCATCTGACCGTTGTCCGCCAGATAATACCATTCTTCTCCGCTCCAGTACCATCCTGTCACCATGTATGAATTTTCATCAAACACGTACCAGTAGCCGTCGATATTCTGCCAGGTATTGGTTGCATAGCTTCCATCATTATTCTGATACTGCCATCCGTTTTCATTCTGAACCCATTTCCCTGCCGGAATTACCGTAACTTCTGTTACCGTACTCGTCGCCATGGAAACAGTATTTCCAACCGTGTTTGTTGCCACAACGTAATAGTAATCTTTGCCCTCCGCCGAAGTATCGACCTGGTATGTCACTTCTGTTGCGCCTTCAATCGGCGTTCCTCCGCCGTTGGAATTTACGTTGTTCTTATACCACTGATATGTTACTGTGCCTTCTCCCGTTATTCCTGCCTCACAAGTCAGCTTTCCAGATGTATTTCCAACGGGAATCTGCAGGCTCTCCACCGGATTTACCGAAAAAACCGGCTTTTCCAGATTGGCATCTACATGAACAGCATCGCTGTCCTCTTTTGAAATATCTACACTGGCCGAAGACGAAACCGTCGTCTCAGTTCCCATCATTTTATCCATCAGACTGTCTGTGGAACATCCTGAGAGGAATACTACACTGCACATGCATGCTGCCAGAAATATGATTCGTCTATTCTTCATATGCTTTGCACTCCTTTTTTATAATTGTTACGAAAATGTTGCAATATTGTTTCAATTCTCACCGAGACCATTATAGCACATCACGACACACCACGTCAAATCTTTTATATGACGCTTCCAGACAACCCGCAGAGACAACAAAAAAGCCCCCGGTGACGGGAGCCTTTTGCTGCATTGCACATCGGAACTGATTCCGATTTATGAATATTAGTCCATTGCAACGACTTCTTTTTTGTTGTAAGAACCACAAGCTTTGCAAACTCTGTGCGGCATCATAAGAGCACCACATTTGCTGCATTTTACAAGGTTCGGAGCAGACATTTTCCAGTTTGCTCTTCTCTTATCGCGTCTTGCTTTGGAAGATTTATTCTTAGGACAAATGGACATAGTTACACCTCCTTAAATTTGCTGAATATATCTTTGATTGCAGCCATTCGGGGGTCTAGCCCTGTGGTATCACAGTCACAGGTCTGAATATTCAGATTCGCACCACAACGGCTGCAGATTCCTTTACAGTCATCTTTACACAGCACTCGAATCGGCCATTGGACTATGAGCTCATTACGAACCAGTTCTTCCACATCGAGCTCGTCTCCCTCCACAAACGAAGAGTCCTCTTCTTTTTCCTCGCGTTCTTCCTCTGACAGATTCAGATCAATCTGCAGATCGAACTTGAGCTGGAATGGAGTCGCTACCGGTGTCAGGCATCTTGCACATGGAATCTCCATTGTAAGGTCTGCACTGCCGGTGATCGTGATCACACGATTGCTTCATGCGTAAGGCCAAGGATAACAGGATGCTTTTCGATTACCCGATAGTCCTGCCCGCCGATCGAAAAAGTTTCGGATGTAAACGGAATTTCATACTTTTCGGACTTTCCGTCCTGCGCAAATAACTTGGTCAGACTGATTTTCATATTGTTCTCCTAATCACACTTTACCAATTATACCCGGGAAGGTAAGAATTGTCAACTGTTTTTTGAATTGTTTTTTATTTTCCTTTTACTAACTCTACTGTCTCCTCGCAGATTGCGATTTCCTCGTTGGTCGGAATAACGCATGCTGTAATCTTGGAGCCTTCTTTGGTGATGATTTTCTCAACGCCGCGGCAGTTGTTTGCCTCAGAGTCGAATTCCAGTCCCATGAACTCGAATGCTTTGCAGATGGTCTCACGAAGCGGAATAGCGTTCTCTCCAAGGCCTGCGGTGAAGGTGATCACATCTACGCCGCCCATAGCTGCGATGTAGGAACCGATGTATTTGATAATGCGGTAAGCGTATGCTTCCAGACAGTTGATGGCATCCTGATTGCCTGCCTCTGCTGCTGCAGATACATCACGGTAATCGCTGGAGATGCCGGTCATGCCGAGCATACCGGATTTCTTGTTCAGAATGTTCAGAACCTCGGATACGGTCAGGTTCTCTTTGTTGCACAGATACTCAACAAAAGCTGGATCGATATCTCCGGAACGGGTTCCCATGATCACACCTTCAAGCGGGGTAAGGCCCATGGAGGTATCTACACATTTGCCGTTCTTTACAGCGGAAAGGGAAGCACCATTTCCCATATGGCATACGATGATCTTCAGATCGTTGTAGTCTTTGCCAAGGAACTCTGCGTTCTCTTGGATACGAATTTATGAGAAGTTCCGTGGAAGCCGTATTTACGGATTGCGTATTTCTCATAGTACTCTTTCGGAATACCGTACATATATGCTTTCGGAGCATGGTCTGATGGAATGCGGTATCAAATACTGCTACGTTCGGAACGCCCGGCATCAGTTTCATGCAGCATTGATTCCCATCAGGTTTGCCGGATTGTGCAGAGGACCAAGGTCAGCGCACTCCTCGATAACTTTGATTACTTCGTCATCGATGATAACAGAGTTTGTGATCTTCATTCCGCCGTGCAGAACGCGGTGTCCGATGGCATCTACTTCTTCCAGGCTCTTGATGACGCCGCTCTTCTCGTTTACCAGAGCGTCCAGAACCATCTGGATTGCCTCTACGTGTGTCGGCATTGCTGCTTCTGTTACCTCTTTTTCGCCGTTCTTTGGCTCATAAACGAGGCGTCCGTCGATACCGATTCTCTCACAGAGTCCTTTTGCCAGGACGTCACGGTTATCGTAATTGATCAGCTGGAATTTCAGAGAGGAACTTCCGCAGTTTACTACTAATACGTTCATTTCTAAATTCTCCTATTTTAAAAGTCTTATTAAAACTTCTGGCCGGCCTGTTCTCCGCAGCCGGCCAGAAAACCGCTTGTAATTGGTTTTGTTTCGTGCTTACTGTGCCTGGCACTGTACAGCAGTGATTGCTACAACACCAACGATATCCTCTGCGGAGCATCCACGGGACAGATCGTTGACTGGAGCTGCGATACCCTGCGTCATCGGGCCGTATGCTTCTGCTTTTGCCAGTCTCTGTACCAGTTTGTATCCGATGTTTCCGGCATCCAGATCCGGGAAGATCAGAACGTTTGCTTTTCCTGCTACTTTGCTGTCCGGAGCTTTGGATGCACCTACGCTTGGAACGATAGCGGCATCAAGCTGCAGCTCGCCGTCGAGTGCGAGATCCGGGTTTGCTTCTTTTGCAATTCTGGTAGCCTCAACAACTTTGTCTACATCAGCATGTTTTGCACTTCCTTTGGAGGAGTGGGAAAGCATAGCAACTCTTGGCTCGTTTCCGGTCAGCATGCGGTAGGACTCTGCGGAAGACTCTGCGATTGCAGCCAGCTCTTCCGGATTCGGGTTCTGGTTCAGACCACAGTCACCGAATACGAATACACCGTCATCGCCGTACTCGCAGTCCGGAACTACCATCAGGAAGAATGCGGATACGAGTTTTGTGCCTGGTTTGGTCTTTAAGATCTGCAGGCATGGACGTAAGGTGTTTGCGGTAGAATGGCAGGCACCGGAAACAAGTCCGTCTGCATCTCCCATTTTAACCATCATAACGCCATAATATGTATAGTCATTCAGGATGGTCTCTCTTGCTTTCTCCGGAGTCATGCCTTTCTTTGCACGAAGCTCTACCAGCTTATCTACATAAGCCTGTGTTTTCTCGTTTTTCTCTGGATCTACAATAGTAGCTTTGGAGACATCCAGTCCCTCGCTGCCTTTCTTTACTGCCTCTTCGCTTCCGATGATGATCAGATTTGCAAGGTCCTCTTTCAGGATCTGTGCAGCAGCCTCATATGTTCTTCTGTCTTCTGACTCTGGCAGTACAATTGTTTTTTTGTCTGCTTTTGCTCTTGCTTTAATTGTGTCAATAAATCCCATGATCTTTTGACTCCTTTCGATAAATTTACTCGATATTCTCATTGTAGTACGCTTTTTGCCCTTTCGCAAGTATAAAATTCAAAACAACTGGACAAAAATCCAAAACGGAGGAATTCTTGCATTCCTTTTCTGTTTTTGTTACGATAGGGCTATGTGATCCGCGGTTCCTCTCTGTTTGGAATCGTGCTATTTTTTTCGAAAGAAGGTACGTTTTATGACCATTACCGCAGTCATTGCAGAATATAATCCTTTTCATAACGGCCATGCTTATCAGCTGGCAAAGCCAGGGAGCTGACCGGGGCGGACTATCTTGTCGTGATTATGAGCGGCGATTTCGTCCAGCGCGGCGCACCTGCGATTCTTGACCAACACGACCGTGCGGAGCTGGCGCTTCTTGGCGGCGCGGACCTTATCTTACAGCTTCCGTGTCACTTTGCACTCGGCAGTGCACAGCATTTCGCACGCGGGGCGGTATCGCTTCTTACTGCGCTTGGCTGTGTCGATTTTCTCTGCTTTGGCAGTGAATATGGAGACACGGCGCCGTTTCTGGAACTCGCTGATGTTCTGCTCCACGAGCCGGAGGAATACCGTGAGCTGCTCTCCGGTCTGCTTCGGAACGGACTTTCCTTCCCGACGGCGCGCGCACAGGCACTTTCCGCTTATTTTTCTGACAGCGCTTCCTTCTCTTCGCTTTCAAAAGAAGAACTTGATACCTTTTTAAAAGAACCAAACAATATTTTAGGCATTGAATATGTCCAGGCACTTCTGCTGTCACAAAGCCGCATTCGGCCGGTAACGATCCGCCGGGAGGCAGCGGCTACCACGAAGGAGCGCTTTTCACACAGGCACTCCCTTCTGCTACAGCAATGCGGAATCTTCTTTTTCCAATCCGCATAAGGATCCGGAACTGTCCGCGCTCGCCTCCTGCATGCCGGAAGCAGTCTATCCCGCTTTCCAGGACGCCGTCACCGCACACGGCCTGCTTTCCAGCGATGATTTCAGCCTGCTCCTCGCCGCGCGGCTCCTCACAGAAACGAAGGAATCCCTTTCCTCTTATCTTGATCTTTCGCCGGATCTTGCCAATCGCATCCTCCGCCAGCGCCACGCATGCTCCTCATTCTCGGAGTTCGCCCTGCAGCTCAAAACAAAAGAGATGACCTACACCCGCATCAGCCGTGCCCTGATGCATCTGCTTCTGAACCAGAAAACATTGTACCCGGCCGGCTATAACCGTGTTCTCGGTTTCCGAAAAAGTGCCGGTGCATTGTTAAAAGAGATTAAAAGACGTTCTTCTCTGCCGCTCATTACCAAGGCAGCCGACGCCCCGCGGCTTCTTACCGGCGATGCACTTGCCGCCTTTGAGAGCGATATACAGGCCTCTCTTTTTTACGAGACTGTCCGTTCTCACAAAACAGGGACACCGTTCGTCCATGAATACACAAAAAAAGCTGGTTCTGTTATAGAACCAGCTTTTTTCCAGCAGCATCATCATCTACTGCTGTGGAACTGTATAGTCCTCCACAAACAGGAAAACATTTTTTGTATCTGCACTTTCTCTTGTAAAGTCAAACTGCATGAAACGCATCTCACCATTCAGTATAAAATTGATCATAACATGATGCATGATGTGTTCTGCTGTTCCCTGTGTGATTGCTTCCATCGTCATCTGCTGTTTTATCCGATTAAGATCATCTATATTGCCAGATGCATAACGCATGAGTATCTTCAAAATCAATGTACAGGATTTCTATATAATGATTTTTAAGAGCTTTTTCATATATTGCAGCCTGAACCGCTTTCTCCAACAACTGAATTCCTCCTTGTTTTCTCATGTACTATTAATGCTTCATAGCACTCCCGCTATAAATTACTTTCATCAGTAATTCCACATCAACAGGCTTAGCAACATGTTCATTCATCCCTGCTTCTTTTGCCCTTATTCTGTCCTCCGTGAACGCATTTGCTGTCATTGCAATGATCGGTATTTTCTTTGCATCCTCTCTGTCCAGAGACCTAATCATCTTTGTAGCTTCATAACCATTCATGACCGGCATCATAATGTCCATAAGAATGACATCAAATTCACCAGGTTCACTATTTCTGAACAGTTCAACAGCTTCCTGACCATCCCATGTTTTTGTCACGTCGGCACCTTTTTTCTTTCAGGAAATCCTCCCTTAGCTGCCCGCCGTTTTCTGTTTCCATTTTAATATTTGTACTCATTTGTCTGGCACTTTCAATGGCACGGAGGAGACTTTTGGATTCCGAAGATTCATTATAAT
>ENA-OQIM01000132-OQIM01000132.1-human-gut-metagenome-genome-assembly--contig:-NODE-132-length-24648-cov-2.223482_pt1 | contig 24648 bp, 28 predicted proteins | sample MGYA00242579_ERZ504744 | MGnify/ENA primary metagenome ERZ504744 (study PRJEB26092, sample SAMD00036441) | human gut metagenome | host: Homo sapiens | study: EMG produced TPA metagenomics assembly of...
TGTTCACTCCGTTCACAGCAACTTGGTCAAAATGCATTCCAAATCACCTTCGGTGATGGCATTTTGCCCCGTATGTCTCGGGATTTTGCCATTATTCATTGCAAAACACCTCGCGGGATACTACCTGTGAACAGTTACATTTGTCGTTCAATTCACAATATTGTGAATAAATTTTCACTGGTAGAATGGTGTCGTTTGTGGTAATCTAAGAATAGATATTTTATAAAAAATTGTAACTGTTCACGTGATAATGGTTGCAATAAATTTTGATTCAGAAGGGAGAATCCAAATGCTTCAGGATGATTTTATACTGCGCCAGATCCGTGAAATGGTTCATGCTGTTATGAAAATGCTGTTTCAGGTAAGCGCATCCGAGCTTACCCCGGAAGTGATCGAAGACAGTACTGCCAGAACGACTCTTGAGAATCTGATCGCTCTGACCGATGAGGGTAAGATTGACGAGGCAGAGAACCAGTTATACGAAATGACCTGTGATGGTGACCGCCAGAATCTGGAGATCGGTCTTCTTTTTTTATTATAATCTTAATGGAAAGGACGATGACTTCCTGGAAGTCCACAATTTCAGCCGTGAAGAGATCATGACCGGAATTCAGGATCTTGCTGACCGTTATCAGCTCAGTGGAATTGCGGAAGCATTCCGCACAGAAATCTTATAATGCTTATAAGGGAGGGATTTTTATGGAATCAAGAATGACCAAAATCAGTGCACGCGGCGACAAGAAAATTCAGCTTAAGGTAATTCCTGGACATTTTGCAACACCGCAGTCTCACATCACCCATTATCTGGACCTTACCACTATGCGTTCCAGAAGTTCAGAGGCACTTCGTGTCGCAGAGGCACTGGCTGCCAACTATGAAACAAGTATTCCTGTTGATACGATCATCTGTATGAGCGGACTGGAGGTTGTCGGTGCATACCTGGCAGAGACACTTACCAGAGCTGGTGTATATTCTATGAACTCACACCAGACTATTTATATCACTGCTCCGGAATACAATAACTCTGGTCAGATCATTTTCCGTGACAATATCCAGCCAATGATCAAGAACAAGAACATCCTGATCCTGGATGGTTCTATCACAACAGGCGAAACTCTGTCCCGTGCGATCGAGAGTATCTTGTACTACGGCGGCACGATCCGTGGTATCGCTGCAATTTTCAGTGCAGCTACCAATATTGCCGGACTGCCTGTTTATAGTATTTTTGATCACAGGGATCTTCCAAATTATGGTTCGTATCCTGCTTCCACCTGTCCTTTATGTGCCCAGAAACAGAAACTGGATGCATTGGTAAATGGCTTCGGTTATTCCAAGATCTAGCTGTTAAAAAGGGCCGCAAGGCCCTTTTTCTGGCAAAAATACCTTCTATACTTTCAAACACGAGGAGTTTTATTATGAATAAAAAAGAAATATCAGAAATCAAGAAACAGTTTACCCCCAACAACTGCGCCATCACACGAATCTGCGGCTGCTACGTTGACGGAGAAAAAACAAAAAGACCAAGCTGAAAGAAGCATTTCTTTCTCTCTCCGAAGAAGAAATGTTCAAATACTTTGAAATCTTCAAGAAAACTCTTTCCGGTACTGTCGGCAAGAACCTGATCAATATGGAATTCCTCTCGAGCAGGAAAAGAAAGGCGGCACACAGGAATTCCTTCTTCGTCTGCGCGGCAGTAAGTTACAGGATGATGCTATCCTGGATGAATTCTATGACAAAGTGATCGAATCTTACGATTACGGTGAGAATTATTATATCATCCTGATCCACGCTGTATACGATATCCCTGGTAAATCTTCTGATGGTCAGGAAATGTTTGATGCTTCCGATGAAATCTATGATCATATTCTGTGCAGCATCTGCCTGTAAACCTTTCCAAAGCAGGTCTCTGCTACAATGCAGAAACCAACAATATCGAGGACCGCATCCGTGACTGGATCGTAGAAATGCCGGATCTTGGATTCCTGTTCCCGGTATTTAATGACCGCAGTACAGATATCCACGGACTTCTCTACTACTCCAAGAACGCAGAACAGCTCCGCAGTACTTTCGTAGATGAACTGTTTGGCTGCGATACACCGCTGTCTGCCGGAGGCCAAAGGGATTCTTTTAATGCCCTTGTAGAAGAAACTCTGGGCGAGGACTGTGCTTACGATACCGTCATGAATATCCACGAAAAACTGAACGAATGGGTTGAAGCACAGAAGGATTCTCCTGAACCCGCTGTTCTCACCAAACCAGAAGTGAAACGTCTCTTCGAGGAATGCGGTGTCGAAGAAGAAAAAATGGAAACTTTCGACCAGTGCTACGAAGCCACCGCCGGTGAGAATGCATCCCTGATGGTATCCAACATTACCAACACCCGCCGGACCGAGATCAAAACCCCGGATGTCGTCATCCACGTAGACCCGGACCGCGCGGCGTTAATTGAAACCCAGATTATTGATGGACGTAAATGTATCGTGATTCCGATGGAGGGTGATGTTGAGATCAATGGTATCCATGTGACGGGAAGTTTTTCTGAGGATAATGCGGAGGAAATTTAATATCCTTACATAATAGAGCCCCGCAGCGAATGCTGCGGGGCTCCGATTTTTACGATTTTTTATTCGTAAATTCCATTCACAGTAACATCAAATACTGCTTCTTTTCCATTAAGCTCATCCACACCATAATCATCCGGGAAGGTTACGGTTACTTCTACTTCATCTCCTGGGTGAGCACCTACGAGCTGATCTTCAAAGTTATCAATATAGCTTCCAGAACCGATCACAAGGTCTGTTCCCTTTCCATCAGTGCTTCCACGATCGAATGCTGTACCATCGATCTTACCAACATAATCAATGTTTACAGTATCTCCGTCTTTGACTGTCAGAGATGTGTCTGTGCTGTAGGAAGGTGCTTCCGTAGCTTCTGGTGTTGTTGTTGCACTTGCTGCCTCAGTAGCTTCCGGTGTTGTTGTAGCACTTGCTGCCTCTGTAACTTCTGGAGTCTCAGTAGCGTCTGCCTCCGGTGTCTCTGTTACCTCAGTATCTTCTGTTGTATCAGCAGCTTCCTCGGTCGGCTCCGGTGTTGCGGTTGGCTGATTATATTTATGGTTATCTGTTACTTTGAGAGTCTTGAGAACTTTCTTCTCTTCTTTGATATCTGCATCTTCCATCCACTTGTCAGTAGTCTCTGTATACAGATCCTGCTCTCTTGTAGAAATGATAGACTCTTTCTTGGTCTCTGTTGCTTCTTCATCGTTTTTCTGATTCAGTTTTACAACATAGTATGCTGTATCTGTTTCGATCACGTCCGGAGCAACTTCTCCATCATCGAGTGTTCTGAGGACTTTGATCACTTCATCCGGATAAGTACTGCTGGATGTACTGCTGTCTTCCTCAGAATCCTCATTCTCGGAATCTTCATCATCACTGGTATCATTTGCATCAAAAGTACCTTCCAGTGAAGAATAAGAATCATCTACAGATTTGGCGATCTCATCGAAATCTCCCTCTGGATCCTTGGTCAGTTCATCCTGGATCTTCTGTGCATCTTCTTTCTTCTGCTTAATCTCATCATCGCTTAAATCTGCTGTGCTGATACTTACATAACTGAAAGAAGACTGCTGTGCTTCCTCATCAGAAACATCCTTGTCTACATCTGCAATGATCGGATCATGAATTCTCTGTTTGTATGTCTCAAGTTCCAGGAAGGTTTTGACTGATCTTCTGTAACTGCCAGGTCTGCAATTGCCTCATCAGAGTTTGCTTCCATAAAGGAAGCGGCTGCTTCTTCGATTGCTTTCTCATCATCATCTGTCAGTTCTACATCATAATCAGCTGCTTTTTCTTTCATGATGTTACATAAGTTCTACGTCTTCGAGGGCCTGTTCTACAAACTGTTCACCATAGGTCTTGCCTTTCTCTGCTTCTGTATCCCAGATATCAAAATCAGAGCCGCCCATATAACTTCTGTACATAGCTTCTGTCTGCATCTGACCGTCTCTGACAGAAAGGCTTACAACGCCCAGCGGGATCTCTGTTCCATCTACTGTAGCAACCGTCTTGCTTCCGTCTAATTTCTTCTCACCGCATCCGGTAAGCATTCCTGCAGCCATAATGCCTGCCATAGCAACAACGGCTGTTTTTTTTGTCATTTCCTTCATATTTTCCTCCATGATTACCTGAATTCAATAGTATGAGTATAAACTTTTTTCCCCTTCAGGGCAAGGATTATCCATAAGAAACGCTGTTTTTTCACAAAATAGACACGTTTCGTTCCTGACTGACTTTACTCCTCCACCAGTTTCTCCAGTTCATTCAGAAAATCCGTAAGTGCTGTCAGAAGATTTCCGACCGGTGTCAGGATAAATTTCGGTTCCTGCTCATTCTTGAACTGAAGTCCGCGTCTGTATTTCTGCATCAGTTCCGGGAAACCTGCCGGATTCAGTTTCGCACGCTCATACAAAGTGATCTTCAGATCTTTGCCCATCTGCTTGATCTCCGTCACATAGCTTCTGTGTGCAAGAGCTTTGATCCGGGCAATCGTCAGAAGGTTCAGCACTGCCTTCGGCGGCTCTCCAAATCGATCCAGAAGTTCCTCCAGCATATCATCATAATCCTGCGTTGTCTCAATCCCTGCTGTCCTCTTATAGATGTCCAGTTTCTGGTACTCATTGCTGATATAGGTATCCGGAATAAAGGCATCCATATTCAGATCGATCGTTGTTTCAAAGTCCTCCATCGTGTGGATTCCCTTTGCCTCCTTGACCGCCTCACTGAGCATCTTGCAGTAGAGATCATATCCGACAGCATTCATATGTCCGTGCTGCTCCGCACCAAGAAGATTACCTGCACCACGAAGTTCCAGGTCCCTCATCGCGATCTTGAATCCACTTCCGAGGTCTGTATACTCACGGATCGCAGACAGTCGTTTCTCTGCTGTCTCTTTGAGCATCGTATTCCTTCGGTACATCAGAAATGCATATGCGGTACGGTTGGAACGTCCGATCCTTCCTCGAAGCTGATACAGCTGTGACAATCCATAACGGTCCGAGTCATGGATGATCATGGTATTTACATTTGAAATATCAAGCCCCGTCTCTATGATCGTTGTGGAAACAAGCACATCGATCTCACCATTGATAAACGCATACATAACCGCTTCCAGTTCTCTCTCACTCATCTGTCCATGCGCAAAATCAATCCGCGCATCCGGGATCAGTTTGGAAAGACGCGCCGCCACATCCGCAATATCATTGACTCTGTTGTATACATAATAAACCTGACCGCCCCTTCGGAGCTCTCGGTTGATTGCCTCACGGACAGTCTCTTCATCGTACTCCATAACATAAGTCTGGATCGGAACGCGGTCCATCGGCGGCTCCTCCAGAACACTCATGTCACGGATCCCTATCATACTCATATGAAGTGTTCGTGGAATCGGCGTTGCGTCAGTGTCAGTACATCAACGTCTTTCTTGAGCTGCTTGATCTTTTCCTTATGGACAACGCCAAAACGCTGTTCCTCGTCAATGATCAGCAGACCAAGGTTTTTGAAAGTGACATCTTTTGACAGGACTCTGTGTGTTCCTACAATTATGTCAACCTGTCCTTTTTTGAGATCACTGATCGTCTTCTGCTGCTGAGAAGGTGTACGGAAACGGCACAGAAGATCCACACGTACCGGAAACTCATTCATACGCTGTACAAAGGTGTTATAGACCTGCTGTGCAAGAATGGTAGTAGGTACCAGGTAAACGACCTGCCGGCTCTCCTGCACGGCTTTAAACGCCGCACGAAGCGCAACCTCTGTCTTGCCATATCCAACGTCTCCGCACACAAGACGATCCATGATCTTGGTACTTTCCATATCTTTCTTGGTGTCCTCAATCGCAGCAAGCTGATCTTCAGTTTCCTCATACGGGAACATTTCTTCAAACTCTCTCTGCCATACAGTATCCGGACCGCATACATACCCTTCTTTTTCCTGGCGGACCGCATAAAGTTCCACCAGTTCTTTCGCGATATTCTGGACTGCACCTTTCACTCTGGATTTTGTCTTTTTCCATTCCTGACCGCCAAGACGGTTCAGCTTCGGCGGTTTTGCAGTCTCCGATCCCGCATATTTCTGAAGCGCATCAAGCTGTGTTGCAAGGATATACAGATTACTGCCGTTGCGGTATTCGATCTTGATATAATCTTTTGTAATTTTATCCACCGCAACCTTCTCAATACCACGGTAGATTCCCAGCCCATGTTTTTCATGAACTACAAAATCTCCAATCGAAAGTTCCGAGAAATCCTGAATACGTTTTCCATTGTATTCTTTCTTTTTCTTACGCTTCTTCTGCTCTTTTCCAAAAATGTCAGTTTCTGTGATAATCGCAAATTTGATAAACGGATATTCAAATCCCTTACGTGCATGACCATAAGCGACCATGATCTCGCCCGGTTCCAGCACACGGTCAAAATCCTGCCCGTAAAAAGCACTTAATCCCTCATCCTGCAGATCCTTCGCAAGACGCTCCGCTCTTGTCCTTGAACCGGAAAGAAGCACGATCTGATATCCCTGTTTCTTGTACTGTCGGAGATCTTTGACGAGAAGTTCAAAACTACTCTGATAAGAACTCATGGATTTGACTGTCAGGTTAAACTGCTCTGTAATCTTCCAGTCTGCCTCTTTGGTTCCATCAGTGATACAGAAATGCAGTTTCGATTATTCAGCTTGTGATTCAGATCTTCCCATCTGCACATCCAGTTCTGGGAAATATTTTCTTCACCTTTCTGCTGACGGTTTTCACAGCTCTGACGAAATTCCTCTTCTACTGCTCTGGCATTTTCCTCCAGGCGGTTCGGCTCATCAAGAAAACAAGACTGTTTTTTTCTGCAAAATAATCAAGAAAAGAAACGCCGCCCTTTTCTGCCGGCTGTTCTGTCGCCGGATAGATCATGATCTCGTCAAGATTTTCCAGGGAACGCTGGCTCTGTGAGTCAAACGTACGGATCGAGTCGATCTCATCTCCCCAGAGTTCGATCCTCCACGGATTTTCTTCGGTAAGGGAATAAATATCCACAATGCCGCCCCGGACAGAAAACTGTCCCGGCATTTCCACCTGACCTACACGCTCATAACCCATATGCACAAGCGCATCTTTGAGTTTATCCATATCCAGCGTACTGTCATTTCGAAAATGGATCAGCTGTTTTTCTATTTTGTCAAACGGCTGAAGATAATCCATACATCCGTCTATACTCGTGACAACAGTGATGTTTTCTTTCTGTTCCAGCAGAGCTTTGATCACACGCATTCTCTGGCGGATCAGAAGGTTTCCATGAATATCTGCCTGAAAAAAGAGCAGATCTTTCGCCGGATAGTAATATACATTCTTATCATAAAAACGATAATCCTCGTACAGTTCCTTCGCAGCTTTCTCATCTTCTGCCAAAATCAGGTGAGATGTAAAAAGCCCGGAAAGCCCATATATTAAATGAGCTTTCTGGGACTCCATACAACCACTTATCTCCAGTATTCCACGATTACTTTTTGCTTTTGTATAAATTGCTTCCATCTCTGCAAGATTTTGCAGAGGATGCAAAAATGTTTTCATACAACCCCCGGTTTCTTGTTGAATTCATTCATGGCGGCATCCGGGCCATCGGACAGGATCAGTTCCACTGCCTTGCATGCACGGTCCTGCGCCTCATCAACGAGTTTGCGGTCTTCACTTCCAAATCTTCCAAGAACATAATCCGCAAGATCCCAGCCCTGCGGCTTGGCACCTACACCGACTTTGATACGCACAAATTTCTGTGTACCGAGCTCCTGAATGATATTTTTGATTCCATTATGCCCTCCGGCACTTCCCTTCTTGCGGATACGAAGCTGGCCCGGATCCAGATCGATGTCATCATAGATCACGATCATCTCTGTTTCCGGGTCAATTTTGAAGTAGTTTGCCATCTCCCGGACCGGACCTCCGCTGAGATTCATATAGGACAGAGGTTTCATCAGGAGAGCAGGCTGCCCTCCGATGATCCCCTTGCCGTACATGGCATTAAACTTCACACCGCCCTGTGGGATCTGGTATTCTTCTACCAGTTTGTCAATCACATCAAATCCCATGTTGTGGCGTGTCGCTTCATACTGCCTTCCGGGATTTCCCAAACCTACGATCAAGTACATTCAAATTTCCTCGCTTAATTAAAAGATAAACCATTTCATCTGCCAGTGGCTCGCAGATTTCTACATGATCTGCGTAGAGAACGACACCTTCTTCTCCCTGGTACTCGTTTCTCTTCTCTATAGCAACTTTTGCAGTGACTTCTACCCATGATCCCGGGGCCAGTTTCGGCGCATAAGCACTCTTGCATACATAGCAAGGAATGTTGTGTCATCTGCACAGCAGGTCATTGCGGTACGTCCCGGAACAAAGAATTTGCTTCCCATTCCGCGCGGTTTCATGACTCTTGCTTTGAATTTGACGGTTTTTCCTTCGTAATTTTCCGGATGGTCCATTGCATCTACAAACCAGATACCATAATCTTCCGGCAGGATGTCAATGACCGGTGCATCCATATCGAATGGCATCTCATCCTGGAAATATCTCCCATCTCGCCTTCTTCATCCTCAAAGATGACTTCTGCTCTCTGGTTCGCAACCTTGATCCCACGACGGTAAGTCGGCAGCGGATCGTCTTCTTTGCAGCGGTTGAAAATAACCATGTCAGTATTTTTTATCATGTCCATAAAAATGGATTTCATGTTTGCCATATACATCTGGAAAGTGCTGGCATCTACGCAGGTGATCTGCTGTTCTACGCCCCATCCTTCCGGAAGCTGCATTTTTTCGAAATTGCTTACCAGCCACATTCCATTATATTCGATGATAACACGTTCAGGCTGATGAAGGATACTCATGCTACCAGTCTCTCAGTAGTGAATTCTTCTTCACTTTCGATGATCTCTACAACTGTATTATTTTTTTGAGTGCAGCCTCATCGTATTCTTCTTCTCCTTCTTCGCAGAGGATCAGAAGGGTCTTTCCATCAATGTGGAAATAATCCTGCTGAAGAGTAAAATTCAGGAAAGAAGTCTTTCCACTTTCAAGGAAACCTGTCATTAAATAAATCGGCACTTTGATTTCTTCCATAGTCTGTATGATCCTCCGTTATTACAGGCCAAAAAGCTCAGCCAGTTTGTCCTCGTTGAGTTTGGAACCGATTACGCAGAGACGTCCTGTATATTCCGGTGCCCCGCTGCGGATCTCTGTTTCTTCCGGAACCATATCAAAGTAGATCCATGTTCCGTCTTCTGCCGGAAGCATTCCTTTCGCACGAAGGATGATTCCATATTCTTCTGTCTCAGACAGTGTCTCAAGGATCTTTTCAAGATTTTCTCTTGTGTATTTCTTAATTGTCTCACGGCCCCAGCTTGTGAAAACTTCGTCTGCATGATGATGGTGATGATGGTCATGTCCGCAGCCGCATTCTTCATGGTCGTGATCGTGATGATGATCGTGGTCATGATCATGTCCGCAGCCACACTCTTCATGGTCATGGTCGTGATGATGGTGCTCATGTTCCTCGTGATCGTGGTCATGGTCATGTCCGCAGCCACATTCTTCATGGTCATGGTCGTGATGATGGTGCTCATGTTCCTCATGATCGTGGTCATGATGATGTTCATGCTCCTCGTGATCATGGTCATGATGGTGATGTCCATGCTCGTGAACATGTCCGCATTCCGGGCAAACTTCTTCTTCCATCATTTCCTGCTCCAGAGATACCGGATGTTCCATAACTTCCAGGATCTTTGCACCTTCCAGTTTCTCGATCGGTGTGGTGATGATTGCTGCCTTCGGGTTGATCTCACGAAGAAGCTCCATTGCAGCCTGTGCTTTTGCTTCATCTACGATATCGGTACGGCTCATGATGATCGCACCTGCATATTCAACCTGGTTATTGAAAAATTCACCAAAGTTTCTCATATACATTTTGCATTTCTTTGCATCTACAACAGTTGTGTAGCTGTTAAGAACCAGTCCTGTCTCTTCTGCAACACCCTGAACTGCTTTGATAACATCTGACAGTTTGCCGACACCTGATGGCTCGATCAGGATTCTATCCGGATGATATTTGCTGATAACTTCCTTAAGGGATGCACCAAAATCGCCAACCAGTGAGCAGCAGATACAGCCGGAGTTCATCTCACGGATCTCAATTCCTGCTTCTTTAAGGAATCCACCGTCAATACCGATTTCACCAAATTCGTTCTCGATCAGTACAACCTGCTCACCTTTGAAAGCATCTTTGAGAAGTTTTTTGATCAGTGTTGTTTTACCGGCTCCAAGGAAACCGGAGATAATATCAATTTTTGTTCTTTCCATGATATATGCATGTCCTTTCTTATTTCGATTGTTTCATTAAGCTAACTCATAACGTAGCTTGACCAGGAAGTGCATGCACCCCCTGGTTAAATTTACCTTTTAATATGGTAATGGGGACATGAACCAGTCACGCCCCCACTGCATTTATTGTCTGATCAGCCGTTGATCATGAAGTTCAGAAGTTTATCAATGTCTTCTTTCTCGTAAGCAACGATCTCAAGTTCCGGGATCTCTCCGCCTGAGAAGATGTTTGCCAGAGATACATACTGGGATAATTTGGATTTGAGGTTCAGTCTGTCTCCCTCACCTGTTACAAGTTCTACTCTACCTGTGCAGCTATCTACTACTTCGAAAATTTCTCAACGTCTTTAATATTGGATACTTTCATCTTAGTTCTCCTTTCGAGATCTTATTATCAATTCCTATTTACTTTGTAATTCGCGCTCAGTATAAACCATATTTCCTGAAATTGCAAGACCTTTACAACAAAATTTAAGTATGTAAAAACAGCAATTCCATATGCAGGAAGCGGATATGCAAAAGAGAATTCTCTGTGGTCGCACTCCTGTGCTTCTGCCTTGAATACCTTCGGTTTGTCCAGAAGTCCATGCTCATCCATGATAAGTTTGTACTGTTTTTTCTTCGGAACGCCAACACGATAATCCGGACGTTTCTACCGGTGTATAGTTTACTACAAACAGGAGGTTATTTCTCTTGGTCGGTGATTTACGAACCAGGCTGAAAATGCTTCTGTCTGCATCGTCTGCATTGATCCATTCAAATCCTTCTGGATCATTGTCACCTGCATACAGTGCAGGATATTTCTTATACATATGAAACAATGTCTTGACAAAATTCTGGAGATCCTTGTGGTTGTCCTCTTTAAGAAGATACCAGTCAAGTTCTCTCTCCTCACTCCACTCACGAAGCTGTCCGAAGTCCTGACCCATAAACAGAAGTTTCTTGCCCGGATGGAAGATCATAAACGCATATGCTGCCTTAAGGTTCTTGAATTTGTCATCCGGATATCCCGGCATCTTGTTCAGCATGGAACACTTAAGATGTACGACCTCATCATGTGAAATGACAAGTACATATCTCTCACTGTATGCATATGTCATTGAGAAAGTCATCTTATTGTGATCGCCCTTACGGAAATATGGATCCAGTTTCATGTATTCCAGGAAATCATTCATCCAGCCCATGTTCCATTTCAGTGAGAATCCAAGACCATTGTCCTCTGCTTTACCTGTAACCTGCGGCCATGCGGTAGACTCCTCTGCGATCATAACCGTACCGTGGTTTCTTCCAAGTACAACGGTATTCAGATGTTTGAAGAATTCTATTGCTTCAAGGTTCTTGTTATCACCGTACTTATTGGCAACCCACTCGCCATCTTTCTTGCCATAATCCAGATAGAGCATAGATGCAACTGCATCTACACGGAGGCCGTCTACATGGCATTCCTCGATCCAGTACAGTGCGTTGGCGATCAGGAAGTTCTTGACTTCCGGACGTCCGTAATTGTAGATCTTGGTTCCCCAGTCAGGATGCTCACCCTGTCTCGGGTCTTCATGCTCATAGACAGCAGTTCCATCGAAATTGGCAAGTCCATGTGCATCCTTCGGGAAATGAGCCGGAACCCAGTCGAGTATAACACCGATCTTGTTTCTGTGCAGGTAATCCACCATATATTTGAAATCCTGTGCAGTACCATACCTGGAAGTCGGTGCATAATATCCTGTTACCTGATATCCCCAGGATCCGTCAAATGGATGCTCTGCAATTCCCATAAGTTCTACATGAGTATATCCCATCTCTTTGACATAGGCCGCCAGTTCATGTGCAAATTCACGGTAATTATAAAATCCCGGATCATCCTCATTCTCTGCCGGATGTTTCTTCCAAGAACCCAGATGTACTTCATAGATTGCCATCGGTTCACGTTTCTCGTCAAATTCCGGACGCTTCTTCATCCAGGTGGTATCTTTCCATTTGTAATCCGTAATGTCTGTAATTCTTGATGCCGTTCCCGGTCTGAGTTCTGCTTCATTTGCGTATGGATCTGCCTTATAAAGTTCTTCTCCATGATATCCGACAATAAAGAATTTGTACAAATCTCCAACTTTGGCACCCGGAACAAAGATCTCATATACTCCGATCTCACCGACTCTGTTCATTGGATTTGCCTGATTATCCCAGTTATTAAAATCACCGATTACAGAAACATATCTTGCATTCGGTGCCCAGACTGCAAAATAGACACCCTTCTTGCGCTGCTGTGTGGTAGGATGAGCTCCTAATTTCTTATAGATGTCGTAATGAGTTCCCTGCCCGAACAGATACTGATCCAGTTCTGTAAACTGCATTTTCTCTCCCATCCAGAAATTCCTCCCTTAATTCAAAATTGAGCAGGCTGAAAATATAGAGTCCTGTCTGTGCAGTATATGATTATCGGTAATCTGCACATTTTACTCCTCTTATTCAAGCCGATTTATAGACATATTATACCAATCCAGACTGTTTACGTCAATTAAAAGTATGTCCTGTTACTACAATCTCCCTACAAAAAAATGAGGCAGAACTGTTATTTCTGTTCTGTCCTCATTTGTATTTCTTATTTAGTATGTATCGTACGAATCGTCGCCGGAATCCTCATCATAGTAGTCTCCAGAATCATCGTATCCAGAGTCTCCACTGTCTCCCGAGTCATCATAACTGGAGCTGTCATCGCCAGAGTCATAATCTTCTGAATCACTTCCATCTCCTGAAGAGCCGTCTCCGCCGGAATCCCCAGAACTGCTGTCACTGCTGCCATCAGAAGAATCTCCATCGGAAGAACTTCCGTCACTGACATCAGTACTGTCTGTAGAACTGTCGTCTGTAGATTCAGTGTCCGCAGAACTCTCAGATCCATCTGATGCATCGCTTCCATCTGTAGAATCCGTATTACCGTTATATCCCGGAACCGTTCCTGCCTGAAGCTGGCTGTCCCAGAACTGTGAGTATGTCGTATTCTGTAATGTTACATTCTTGGCTGCTGCCAGTTCACTGACTGTCATCAGTTTATAGCCCTGTGAAACCAGATCCGGTATCAGTTTCAATGCTGCCTGAACGGAAGGTTCATGAATATCATGCATCAGTATGATTGTACCATCTGTCAGATCGCCATTCATAACGGCATCATAATCTGCTGTTGCATCCATCAGCTTCCAGTCTTCTGTATCAAGAGACCACATGAAGAACGGCTTCTGTACTGCATCATAGATATCCTGATTGGCTGCTCCATAAGGTGCCCTGGCTACCGTTGCTGCCTGTCCGCAGGCCTGTACAAGTGCATCGTCTGTCTTCTGGAATTCTGTGACAACATCATCAATCGACATATTTGTTAAAGTCTGACTTGGATGATCCCAGGTATGGTTACCGATCTCACATCCAAGATCGACCATCCTCTGTACGGTTGATTCCCAGGAACCTACATTCTGTCCTACCATGAAGAATGTCGCATGTGCATTATTCGCTTCCAGACAATCCAAAAGTTCATCTGTATATTCTCCAGGACCATCGTCAAAGGTAAGTGCAATTCGTGGTTTATGTGTATTTGGATCATATGTACCGTCATCATTGAAGTAATAATCATCAAATCCAACGCTTATCCATCCTGTCTGAATGTAACCATTCTCATCAAAATAATAGGTGGAACCATCTATTTCCTGCATACCTCCGGCAAAATAAGTGCATCTGCATTCTGATACCATTTACCATTTCATTTTCATTCCATCCAATAGACATCTGCGATGCCTTTGCCAGATCATTCTTGAGTGGATATCTTGCCGCTGAATTGACTGCTGATGTCGTCGTTGTATCCGCCGTGCTGTCTGTTCCGTCTGAAACTGTATCGGAATCCACATTCGTCTGATCAGTTTCTGCCTGAACCTGTGCCGGTTTATCAACACTCTTTCCACCGATTCTGTTGACAACGGGGATCAGAATTCCCCTTATAACAAATATAACTACGAGAATGACTGCAATGACATATGCGCCCAGGCGCATCATCTTACGTCTTCTCATCTGTTGCTGCTTTTTGCGTATTCGTTCACGCAATACTTTCTTATCCATGATTTCCACCTGCTGTATTTTATATCTCTGGCGTTACTGTTGCCTGTACTTCAGAAACGCATTCATTTTATTATCATAACGCATTTATTATGGAAATACAATTGTCTTTTCTTATTTATTCATTACTCTTCTACTGTATTGTCCTCAATTGACTCTTCTGACATATTCTCTTCCGTTTCATCCTGTGTTTCCTCACTTCCATCATATTCAGTGAGGTCTGAACCGGTATCTTCTGCTTCAGTATATGCATCTTCGTTTTCAATAGAATCCTCTGCACTTCCTGTCTTTTCGTTGACAGTAGACTGGTCTACAATAAATTTCTCCACACGAAGAAGTGCCAGTGATTCATTTACTTCATCCTCTCCATATGTTTCAATCAGCTCATCAATGCTTGCCACTCCATAGTCCAGAATCAGGTTATTCTTTAATTCTTCTGTCTCTGCATCACTCAGACTCAGTCCCTCAGCATCAATGATTCCCTGAACGATCAGATTCTGTTCAACTTTGGATTCTGCATAATTTTTGCATTCTTCATTAAATTCATCTTCTGTCAGATCCCATGTTTCCAGCAGATCACTCAGTTCCATTCCATTGTCTTTTGCAGTCTGTTCATTGAGTGCTTTATAGCTTTCTTCTGCTTTTTTGACATCTTCTTCCGGGTATTTCTTAATCTCAGATGTATCAAGTACCTCAGACCATGCTGTTGCATACAATTCATTATCTGCTGTCGTGGATGCCTGTTTTTCCAGTTCCTCTCTTACAGATTTCTTATAGTCATCTACAGTTTTGTAATCTGTATTGGAAGCAACCCATTCATCTGTCAGTTCAGATGCTCTTGTAAATTTCTGAAGAGTCACCTTAAAAACAGCTTCCTTACCGGAAAGAGAATCATCCTCGCTGTAACCTTCCGGTAAAGTAAGAGTCAGTTCTTTGGTTTCTCCCTTTTTCATTCCAACCAGACCATCTTCAAAACCATCGATTCCCATATCTCCTTCACCGACAACAAGTTCATAGTCATCGGCAGAACTTCCGTCAAACTCTTTACCGTCTACAGTACCTGTAAAATTAATGGTCACAATATCTCCATATTCAACAGTTCCATCTGTAACCTCTGTTCCCTTGTCCTGTAATTCATAGTTGATTTCTGCATCCACATCATCATCTGTTACTGCCTGTGTATAACGATCCAGTGTAAGTCCTTTGTAATCTCCAATTGTAACATAATCAGAAACATCTTTTACCGAAATAATTCTTGTCTCTTCCTTCTTGGAATCAGAAGTCTTGGAATCTGTCTTGTCCGTATCAGAATTGTCAGAAGCCGTTTCTGTTTTGGCGGTAGTCTTATCAGTCTTATCAGAACTGTCCTTGCTTCCACACGCAGTAAGAGATACCGCCATACAAGTTACTAACATTGCTGCTACTACTTTTTCTTCATGAAAAATCTCCTTTCAAATCTGGTTATTATTTACATTTCCGGAACCGGAGTCGGCCGGGAAGAATCCCATACATCAGAAACATCAAAAAGGTCACTGAGCATATCCGGGTTATAGTACATTCTATATCCATCCAGGTTTCTTCTTCCCTGGCGGAAATACTGATCTGTGATCTGAACAAAATACTGACTGGAATCTACGTTGCAGAAATAATTGTATCCCGCGCTCTTGTAATACTGGAACTTCGGATTATCAGAAGAATATCCCTCCCAGTCACCAATATCCGCGCCAAACGCAAAGATGACCATATCTGTATCACCAAGGATCGGAGCCACATAAGCTTTCCATTTCTTATCATCAGTCTCAAGATCCTCTGCGGAACGCTCTGTTGCATTCATGTGTCCCCAGGTATGGCTCGCAAATTCCCATCCTCTGCTTTCATGGCATCTGCTACCTTCGTTGCATCCTTAACATCCTGGTCATAATCAAAATCAGGATTGTCATCCAGGAATTTCTTCTGGTCATCCTGAAGATTTTCTTTGGTCTTGTAGGCTATATCAGTTCTGTATCCCAGTACTCCGTTATAACCTGTCATCGCAAGGATTCCCTTGCGTCCATGATAGGAAAAATCCGGATGTTCTTTGATAAAAGAATCCAACAGCGGAACAAGATCATAATCTCCTACCAGAACATTTCCATCTGCATCAATGTATTCTGTTTTTACATCTCCATTTTCATCGAGTACAAGTTTGGATGCACATCCATCATCATCCATATAATGATAATAGCTGACATCGTCCTGAGAAAGCACAAACGGGATCTTGCCCTCCGGCACCATGATCTTGCCGCGGCTCATCGTACCATCTTGTTCACTTGTTGCCATGTCATGCGGGCTTACCAGAACATAGCCCTTATCATACATGATCTGAATGATCTTATTGAACTCACTGACAGTCGTCATAACCTGATTGTAGTTTCCGGATTTGGAATCTCCGTCAAAAGCCCTGGAAGTGTCCTCGATCAGTGTGTGAAAAAATACATGTGTGATCTGTTCCAGTGGATACTCTACAAGTGAAGACTTTGCAATCTGGCACTTGGCTGCCAGGTCCATATAGTCCTTGTTTTTCGTAAAATCTTTCTGACCCTTCAGAAGTTTGATCGCCTCATCGTAATTATACTGTTCGTACATGATCGTTGCCTGATCGAGAACTGTCTGATCCTTACTGGATTTCTCAGAATCAGTGTCCTCTGTGTCTCCGGCATCTGCCTCACTGCTGTCTGTCTCTGCTTCATCCTGAGAAGCAGTCTGGTAAGTTTTTACTGTTTTGGTTTCTTTTTCTGCTATATGATTCAAAAGCGGCAGAATATAACTGCCGCTCAGAAGTATCGAAGCTGACAAAATACATGTAAGTATCACAGCTCTTTTCTTCATAGTTAGTAACTCCTTCTTTCTTATTTGTTTAACCCATCGGTGGAACCGGAGTCGGTCTGCTTGGATCAAAAACATCTTTTGCATTGAACAGGTCTTCCAGAAGATCCGGATTATAGTACATACGATATCCGTCCAGATTTCGTCTTCCCTGACGGAAATAGCGATCCCGGATCTGCACAAAATATTTGCTGGAATCTACATTACAATAATAATTATATCCGACACTCTTGAGATATTCAAATTTATCACCGGAATAGTCCTCCTGAGTGGTCAGATCCGTACCAAATGCAAAAATAATAATATCCGTTCCTCCGATCAGGGGATCCACATTATCCTTGAACTTCTGTGTATCTGCCTGAAGCTGTTCCAGAGAAATCTGTCCGATGTTTTGATGACCCCAGGTATGACTGGCAAACAACCATCCATCCTCTTTCATAGCATCAGCAACTTTCTTTGCTTCTTCCCGTTCTTTGTCCAGACTGAAATCCGGGTGTGCATCCAGCCATTCAACTTTGTTATCATCCAGATCTGCCGGACGTGTTTCATAGCTGATATCTGTTCGATATCCCAGAATTCCATTATATCCGGTCAATGCAACGATTCCCTTGGCTCCTCTGTAAGAAAAATCAGGATGTTCTTCTACGAAACGATCGATCAATGGAACCATATCATAGTCACCTACTGATACACTTCCATCATCCTCAATATATTCATTTCGAATCTTCCTTCATCATCTACAACCAGTTTGGAGGCAAATCCATCACCATCCATATAATGGTAATAACAGACATCATCCTGAGAAAGTACAAACGGATCTTACCTTCCGGAAGAAGGATCTCTCCCGGTGACATGGTTCCATCCTCATTTACAGTAGCCATGTCCTTGATGCTTACCATCACATACCCCTTATCATACATGGTCTGTGTGATCTTGTTGAATTCATCGATCGTGGTCATGACCTGATTATAATCTGCTTCCTTGTAATCACCGTCAAAAGCTTTGCTCGGATCTTTGATAAGAATGTGATAAAAAACATGTGTCACTTCTTCCAGTGGCCATGATTTACAGGAAGCTTTGGCCTCTTCGTATTTCTTAACGGCACTCTGCATATCTGAATCGCTGCTATATGATGTATCTGCCTTAAGAAGCTCTATCGCACCGTCATAATCATACTGTGTCGCTTTAAGTTCAGCAGCTTTGAGTGTATCTTTCGGTGAACTTTTGCTGCTGGCGGTTTCCTGCTCTGTCTTGTCTCCCCCGGAAGCATCTGCCGTCGTTTCTTTATCTGTGCCGCTGGCTGACGGCTTCGACGAAGAAAAATGTCCTGCAATTCCACGGACTGCCGCAGTTATAATAACTACTGCTGCCAACGCCATAACTATCAGGATCATCCTTCTCTGACGCTGCCGTTTCCTCTGCAGCGCCCGTCTCCTGCGCCGGCGTTCCCGAATCCGCTCTTCCTCGGTCAGATCTTCTTTTCTTACAGAATCAGTCGTTCTTTCCCTGTATTGGCGCCTGTTCCGACTTTTACCATTATCCTTCTCCATACTAACTCCTTAGTCTTTTTTTTCTGTAATCCCCAGTATACCCGGGATTTCTGTATTTATCCCTGTCTTTAGATTTCGCTCTTTTCATTATACCTGTTTAACTATATAATTTCCACCGTTTTCCTTTTTCTTCACGGAATTTTCGTGAATTTATTTGCCTTTTGTAATAAATAATGATAGAATATATTTCGCATAAATATTTGTAATATACACACTGAGGAGGGTATCTATGAGTACACTTAGCATCGTCCTTCTTGTTATCTTGGTCATTCTGATCATTGCCCTGGTTGCACTTTATTTCTTCGGAAAGAAAGCTCAGAAGAAGCAAGAAGAACAGCAGGCACAGATTGAAGCTGCAAAACAGACTGTTTCCATGCTGATCATCGATAAGAAACGACTTCCACTCAAAGAATCCGGTCTGCCGCAGATGGTCATTGACCAGGCTCCTAAGCTGATGCGCCGTTCCAAACTGCCGATCGTTAAGGCTAAGGTTGGTCCGAAGATCTCCATACTGATCGCAGATGAGAAGGTTTTTGACTGATCCCTGTCAAAAAAGAAGTAAAAGCCGAAGTAAGCGGTTTATACATCGTTGGAGTTAAAGGAATCCGTGGTTCTCTTGAAGCACCGGCACCTAAGAAAAAGGGATTTTTCAAAAGAATGTTCAGCAAAGACAAATAAGATCGAAAGACAATGCCCGTAAAGTATTTCAGCTTTACGGGCATTTTAATTTGATTTTATAAAACAAAATCCGCGGAATCCTTGGACTGTGCCTGTACGGTCAGATAACAGTCAGCGACATGCTCTTCGTTCATATCCAGAGCATAATCCACCTTCATCTGAATGCCGTCTTCACTCTCCTTGAGTTCCAGTCCTGTCGCTGAGATTCCCATCTGCAGCGTACCATATGGCGTATTGTAAAAAGTCTTGTTTTTCTTGCCTTCCTCAAAAACCATATGTACATTTACCTGTCCCTGCTTGCGGACTTCTACTCCGTTCGGTGACATCTTGATATAATTTACTGTAGTCTCTGCGGTATCATCCAGCATTTCTTCGTAACGGAGATAATGACTTCCGTTTCGGAAATAATACTGTCCCGGAACTACGATCTCGATCGGCTCCTGTGCATCATCTGTTTCCATCATCTGGAGCCCGCGTACATGTATCAGTACATCTTTATTCATATGTTTACTCCTCTTTAATACTTCTCTATGTCGATCTTCTTTGCCATTGAAACATCATATGGCAAGATAGAATTTGCAAAATCCTTAAACTCATCTGCCAGGTCACTGACATAAAAACGATACGGAAAATCCTCTTCACCTGTTCCACTGCTGGAAATATCCATCTCTGCAAGAAGTGCCTTCAGCTGTAAGGCTGTCTCGTATGCCGGATTAACCAGTCGCACGCCCTCACCCATGACTTCTCTGATCGTAGAACGGATCAGCGGATAATGTGTACAGCCGAGGATCAGTGTGTCAATTTCTTTATCCTTCAGTTCCTGAAGGTATCTGGACACAATCTCCGTAGTTACAGGATCATGAAGCCATCCTTCCTCGACCAGCGGAACAAACAACGGACATGCCTTGCCTATCACTGTGATCTCCGGATCAAGCTGTTTAAGATACGCCTCATGAATACCGCTTCCGACAGTTCCAAGCGTTCCGATCACGCCGACTCGCTTATTGCGTGTCTCCTTTGCAGCAACCTTGGCTCCTGCTTCGATCACTCCAAGTACAGGGATATCCAGTTCATCCTTCACTGCATCCAGGGCAAATGCACTTGCCGTGTTGCAGGCGATCACGATTGCCTTGACCTGCTGCTCCTCCAGAAAATGAATGATCTGTCTGGAATAGCGGATGACTGTATCCTTGGATTTACTTCCATAAGGAACTCTCGCCGTATCGCCAAAATAAACGATCTTCTCCGATGGAAGATTTCTCATGATCTCCCTGGCTACGGTAAGACCGCCTACTCCGGAATCAAATACACCGATCGGTGCATCTCTGTCTATTTTCATAAATCTATTTCTCCAGTCCTTTATGTTCTGTTTGCTATGTAAGACTCAGAAAAAGCCACAGCCTCTCTGAATCGTTCTTTAATCTTACCACCTCTCCAGGGCTTTCGCAAGCCAGAAGGAAAGCTTTGGCGGCTGTTTTACAGTATTTTCATAATTAGCGCTGTTCTGTGATCCTCTCTCAAAGCAAAACTGTGGATACAGGGTTCCCCACCACGCCATAATACTGCAATCCTCGACATTTTTCGTGCCTCCGAACAAAAGTGTTACTGCCAGCATGCCTGTCATCACAGACAACAGAAGTCTTTTTTTCCAGTTCCTTAACCAGTCCATTTGGGTACCTCCGAATCTATGAAAATAAAATCGTCTTCTGTCTGGAGTATGGACGTTTTTCTGCAAATTTATTCCAGATATACCTGAATTTCTCCATTCTGCAGGATGATCTCAGGAATTCCTGGTAACGTGCCATTCTCATACCACTGATGATATACCTGGCGCAGCGTAGTACCGTTTTTCTCCTGATCCGGAATCCTGTTTTCAAGAAGTCCCGGCAGGTATTCCCCTATCGAGGTTCCTTCCTTGTTCCAGTCCATAAGCTCTGTCAGATTTTCTGTCCGGAATACATATACATTTTCACCGATCAGCGGTTCTTTTTCCAGATAAGATAACAGTTCACTCCATCTGTCTGACTGTGTCAGATCATTCTTAAGGATCAGCACCTGCAGATGTCCCATGTCCAGATATTTTTCCTGTGAACGGTCATATATTTTTTCTATCGTTTCAAAATCCACACCTGTTATCGCCAGTGCAGAATTTCCTGTCTCTTCTTTTTCCTGTCCTTCTGCACTTGGAAGTTCCGGCAGTCCATAAATAAATTTCCACCCATTTTCCGACTGCTCTACGCCGAGTGCAAGTGGATACATTCTCTTTTCCGGTTCAATTCCCGCACATCCGCTCAGTGTCAACGCGCAGATCAGCAAAACAACTGTAGTCGTTTTTCTTATTTTCTTTTTCTGTCCATGAAAAAGGATCGCCATCTGTATGAGCAGAAGTCCCGGGACAAAAATACTTCTCAGATAGTTTCTGTAGAATATCACCACATCCATACCTGGTACTTCCACCAATGACAATCCGAAGATCAGAATTGCCAGCCAGTATTTCGCCGTTCCCAGATGGCATTTCTCCGTGATCTGATAGCCATAGTAAAAAAGACTTCCCATTGCAAACAACAATCCATACAGAAGAAATCCCATCCAGAGAACATCAAATCTCGCAAGGACATTTCCCGGAAGATCTGCCCCTGCAAGAAGAGGCAGGATTGGATATGTTTCTGTAAGAAGCCGTCTCCACCCAAATACTGCCGGCAATAAAATAAGAACTCCTGCAAAGATTCCACCTACAGTGAGGACAGACGCTATGATCGTCTTGCCTGCACTTCCCCGCTTCTCTACATCACGCATGATAAACGGCAGAAGTCCGATCCCGGAAAATCCACACAGAAAAAGATAACTGCTCTGAATGACTCCACTCCCGCTCACTCGCTCTGTTTCAAACATCTCCTGAAGATAATCAACACGTGTCTGTCCAAGGCACAGTACCATCATCAAAAGGATTCCAACCAAAAGCAAACCTCCGGAAACTTCTGCCATCCGTCCCCGTCTCTGGATTCCTCGTTCTGTTCCCACACTGCATATAACGACTACCAGAAAAGAGATCCAGCCCGCCGGCACTCCCAGGATCAGCCACCTTGGCACGATCTGCTCCAGTATCTTCAAGATATAAACTGCCGTCAGGATAATATACGCCAGAAAAAAGAGTCCTGCTATCCGTCCCCAGAACCTTCCAAAAAAACGTACCATATCCGAATATCCGCTGGTCACTCTCAAAAGCACAAAAACATAAATGACCAGCAGGATCACTGCCGCCAGAGCACCTGCGATTCCCGTCATTCCCTGAATCCCGTTTTTCCCAGGAAGACAGATCAGGAAAGGAGCCAGAAACGTCAGGATCATCTGGCGATAAAGCTGTCTGTGCGAAATCCTGTTATTCTCCGCAAATTTCATGAGTCTTTCTCCTCCTGTTCCTGAACTTTCCGGGAATCTTCCCGGCGGCTTTCTCCGGAATCATCGGAATCATTTTTCCGCAGACGGATTTTCTGTTCCCATCTTGCATAGAGCGGCCTCTGCCATCTCTTCCTGAACGGGATCCGCAGGATTCCTTCGCCAGCATCGCGGCAGGGTTCTTTTTTATAAACGGAAGAAGGTACGGCATGCCGCAACTCAGAAGCCGGAGAGATGTGCCACTGTCAGATAGATCCCCAGAACGATTCCAAAGATTCCAAGATATCCACCCAGAAACAGAAATACATATTTCAAAAGTCGGAATGCTGCGGCAAACTCTTCCTCCGGGATCACCATCGATCCCAGTGCGGTCAATGCAACGATCATAACAACGATAGGACTGACCAGATTTGCACTGACTGCCGCCTGACCAATGATCAGGCTCCCACGATTCCGATCGCATTCCCCAATGCCCCGGGGACCCGCACTCCTGCCTCCCGGATCAGTTCAAACGAGAGTTCCAGAAAGATCAGTTCGACCACGCTGGAAAAAGGTACTCCCTCCCGTGCTTTGCAAAAGACAGGATCAGATTTGCCGGAAGTATCTGTGTGTGAAAGCGGATCACTGCAAGGTAAAGCCCCGGGAGCAGTGTCGCCACAAGCAGTGCAAGATAACGAAGTGCCCGCAGAAACGATGCCATTTCAAAATGATGAAACCAGTCCTCGCTGCTCTCCATAAAGCCATTAAAGGAACTTGGAAGGATCAGTGCGGACGGAGAATTGTCACAGAGCACCACGATCTTTCCATTCAGGATCTCCATCGCCGCCCGGTCGGGACGTTCCGTTGTCTGATACTGTGGAAACGGTGAATACCATGTTCTGTCTGTAAGCTGTTCAAGCATTCCACTGTCAAAGATTCCATCTATCCTGTATTCATCCAGACTGGTTTTGATATTCTCCAGAAGATCTTCCTGAACGAGATCTTCCATGTAGAGAAGCTGCAGGACTGTCTTTGATCGGACACCTGTTGTTTTTTCCTCGACCTTCATTCTGCTGTTCCGGATCCGCTTTCTGACCAGTGCGGAGTTTGTTTTTACAGAATCCGAAAATCCTTCTTTGGAACCGCGCAGGACTTTTTCTGATTTCGCTTCGGAAACTCCCATGTCCGGGTATCCCTTGCTGGATATTTTCATCGCCTTGTCATATCCGTCTATAAAAAAACTGCATTTCCTGCAAGAACTGCTGACAGGACTTCTTCCATATCCGCCAGTTTCTGCACATCTGCGATCCCCAGACTGTTGTTCCGCATAAATTCCTGTATCTGCCCCGGTGAGATCTCCCAGAAATGATTGATCATCTTGCCCAGTGCAGAATCATCCAGCATCATATTTGAAACTGCCACTTCGATATAGACCATCAGACAGTCTATTTTGCTTTCGCTTCCCAGACGCATGGGGCGGATCAGGATATCTGCACAGTTCTCGAATTTTTCTCTGATGTAGGATTCATTTTTTCTCAGTTCACTGTGGATTTTGGTCTTTTGATCCATTGCATCCTCCTGTTGTAATCGTAATCCATAAAAAGAGATACACACAATATGTATCTCTTTTAGAATAACCGGATTATACAATTTATTTACAGTTCAGCGATTTTTTT
>ENA-OQIM01000134-OQIM01000134.1-human-gut-metagenome-genome-assembly--contig:-NODE-134-length-24572-cov-4.438004_pt1 | contig 24572 bp, 25 predicted proteins | sample MGYA00242579_ERZ504744 | MGnify/ENA primary metagenome ERZ504744 (study PRJEB26092, sample SAMD00036441) | human gut metagenome | host: Homo sapiens | study: EMG produced TPA metagenomics assembly of...
GAAGTTTTGTTTTAGACAAAAGTCTTTGAAGCTCAGACACTCGTCCAATTGGGCTGCGAATTTGTTCAAAATATGGCAAAATTCCAATGCTGCGTTTTCGGTTGCTTATTTATTTTTTATCATATACTCGAAATCTACAGTTGGCCAACTTACAAATTAAAACTTCTCTATGTACCCTGCACAAGGATAAACAAAACGATCAATGGTAATATATAAGTAATGTAAATACGTGGCCATTTTGGGAATTTGATTCCTTTTCCTTCGTTGGCTTCTTTCATAAAGTTATCCCAGCCCCATCCGTATTTTGTAACGCAGAATAACAGATAGATCAGAGATCCTATTGGAAGGATATTGTTGCTTACGATGAAGTCCTCTAAATCCTGAATCGTTGTTCCTGCTCCTAGTGGCTGAATAAAACTCCATACGTTAAATCCTAAAGCACATGGCAAGGATAACACAATAATGAGTACTGCATTAAATACGATTGCTTTCTTAAGGCTCCATCCCCATAGGTCTTGTGCAAATGACAAGATGTTCTGAAATACTGCAATGATCGTTGATAGTGCCGCAAAGCTCATAAATAAGAAGAACATCGCTCCCCAGATCCTGCTTCCTGGCATTTCGTTAAATACATTTGGCAGTGTGATAAATACTAAGTTTGGTCCGCTTCCTGGATTTACTCCGAATGCAAAACATGCTGGAAAGATCACCAGTCCTGCCATTAATGCTACTAACGTATCAAGAATTGCCACACTGATTGCTTCTCCTGTCAGTCTTCGGCTCTTGTCAATGTAACTTCCAAAGATTGCGATCGCCCCTATTCCAAGACTTAGTGTAAAGAATGCCTGTCCCATTGCTGCGGATACGACCGTCATCACACCTTGTTTCTTCACTGCTGCAAAATCTGGGATCAGATAAAATTTTAATCCTGCAGAGGCTCCATCTAAAGTTACACTCCTTGCGATCAATACCAGAATTACGATAAACAAACATGACATCATAACTGTTGTGATCTTCTCTACTCCATTTTGAAGACCAAGAGAACATACTAAAAATCCCAATGCAATAACTACTAACATCCAGAAGATCTGTGCCTTTGGATCTGACAGCATTGTTCCAAAAGTATTTTCTACCTGTGCTGGATTTTTCCCAACAAAGTCTCCTTTTAACATCTTAAAGAAATAGCTGATCATCCATCCTGCTACTGTCGTGTAAAACATCATCAACAGATAATTTCCAGCCATACCAACATAACTGTACCAATGCCATTTTGTTCCTTTCGGTTCTAACACCTGAAAGGATCTTGCAATACTCTTCTGACTGGCTCTTCCGACTGCATATTCCATAACAAGGATTGGCAGCCCTAAAATGATCAGGAAGAACAGATAGATCAGTACAAATGCAGCTCCACCGTATTGTCCTGTGATAAATGGAAATCTCCACACATTTCCCAAGCCGATCGCACAACCAGCCGAGATCAAAAGAAATCCAATTCTAGATGAAAATTTCTCTCTATTTTCCAAATTACTTTCCTCTTTTCTATATATTTTGACTCACAAAAAACTTATTGTACCATAGCTTAGCAATATTAGAAACCCAAAAAACAATTTCACAAAAGACTTCCTATTAAATTTGGTTTTATTACACAAAACGCTGAATCTTCAAATTTTTTCTTGACTTGGATTGTATATTGTATTTATAATGTACCCAATTTAAGAAAATGAAGATTAATACTTACAATTACACGAAAGGAACCAAGAATATATATGATAAAAAATATCATGGGTGCTGCCATCGCTATTGCTCTCGCAGTTGGTATCGGTACAACCGGAGTAAGATCAAACACAACTTATAAAAAGCCAACACAGATCATAGCAGCTGCCAAAACAACAACTTAACTGATTATCATTCCAATACAGAATTCACAAAATCCTCTGATGTAAAGAAGATCATTTCCACTTATGGTTTAAAAGATTCTGATAAGACAAGCAAGATCGTATACATTCCAGTCAATAATTATTCTGTGAACGATGCAGATGGTCAGAATAATGAAGTTCCCGTTGATACAAGACTTGCGAACTATTCTGTAAAGAAAAAAGGATACAAAGATCAAGTTTCTTATGTAAGATCAATCACTGCTGATACTTCTTTAGCTCAGTCGATCAAAGAATCTGTAACAACAACTTATGATTTCTCAAATATCGTATCTGTATCTGGAAAAAATGCGGCATTAGAATCATGTTTAACATCTGCATATGGTTTTTCTGTCTCAAACAGATCAAATATGAATGAAACTTTTAAACTTTCCTCAGAAAACGGTGCTGATTTAAATATCTATGTTTTAGATCGTACTTATGACTATCAGCTTTGGGAAACTGATCTGTCTCATGATATTTCTTCTGACAGCTATCTTGGTAATGGAACCATAAAACGTCCAGTTGGTCTCATCATTACTGTTAGCAAAAATTCATAAAATGAGTTAATACTTAGTCCCATTTCAGATTGCATTTACAGCGTTTTTTTTGTATAATTATTCTATGATATTAGTGTGTGCAGATACCCATTTGTATCTGCATTTCCTTATATCTTTCATTTTATATTTATATGGACTTAAGGAGGATTTATTTATGGTAACATGGAACAATCTTGATACTTTAACATCTTATGCTAAACTCAAAGATCTTAAAAATCATGTAGACATCAAAGAAGCTATGACAGGTGAAAACGGTGCGAAACGTGTCGCTGAATATTCTGCACCTATGGCTTCTGGTTTAAGCTTTAACTACGCTGCAAAACAGGTAGATGATGAAGTTCTTGATGTATTAGCTGAATTAGCTGATGAACATCAGTTAGTTGACAAATTCGAAGAATTATACAACGGAGCGATCATCAACACAGGAGAACAGAGACTCGTTCTTCATCATTTAGCCCGCAGACAGCTTGGAAAAGACGTTATCGTTGATGGTGTCAACAAACGTGATTTCTACGTTGAACAGCAGAAAAAAGCAGCTGACTTTGCAAACAAAGTACATGCTGGTGAGATCACAAATGAAGCTGGTGAAACATTCACTACAGTTGTTCAGATCGGTATCGGTGGTAGTGATCTAGGACCTCGTGCTTTATATATCGCTCTTGAAAACTGGGCTAAGACAAACGGATGCGCTAAAATGGAAGCAAAATTCATCAGTAACGTAGACCCTGATGATGCAGCTGCTGTTTTAAATTCTATCGATGTTTCCCGTTCTTTATTTATCGTTGTATCTAAATCTGGAACAACATTAGAGACATTAACAAATGAAGCTTTCGTTAAAGATGCTTTAGTAAAAGCTGGATTAAATCCTTCTAAACATATGTTAACTGCAACAAGTGAGACTTCTCCTTTAGCTAAGAGTGATGATTATCTTGCTGCATTCTTCATGGATGACTTTATCGGTGGACGTTATTCTTCTGTATCTTCTGTAGGTGGAGTGATCCTTTCACTTGCATTTGGACCAGACGTCTTTGCAAGAATCCTTGATGGTATGGCTGAAGAAGACAAGCTTGCTACTAACAAAGACATCAAAGCAAACCCTGACTTATTAGATGCCCTGATCGGTGTTTATGAAAGAAATGTACAGGGATATCCTGAAACAGCTGTTTTACCATATTCTCAGGCATTAAGCCGTTTCCCAGCACATTTACAGCAGTGTGACATGGAATCTAATGGTAAATCTGTAAACCGTTTTGGTGAACCTGTAGATTATGTAACAGGACCTATCATCTTTGGAGAACCTGGTACAAATGGACAGCATTCTTTCTATCAGTTATTACATCAGGGAACTGACATCGTTCCTTTACAGTTCGTTGGATTCAAAGACAGCCAGCTTGCTACAGATGTTGTGATCGAAGGAAGCACAAGCCAGAAGAAGTTATGTGCTAACGTTGCAGCTCAGATCGTTGCTTTCGCATGTGGTAAAGATGATGAAAACAACAACAAGAAATTCGAAGGTGGACGTCCATCAAGTATCATCATCGGAGATCAGTTAACACCTGAATCACTTGGATCTCTGTTAGCTCATTTCGAGAACAAGATCATGTTCCAGGGATTCATCTGGAATGTAAACAGCTTTGACCAGGAAGGTGTTCAGCTTGGTAAAGTACTTGCAAAACGTGTACTTGCACATGAAACTGATGGAGCACTGAAAGCTTATAGTGATTTATTTGAGATTTAGTTTCTTGGATCAGTAGATACTATTTACTGTATCGACACTTGTAAGCTAAAATAGAATATTAAAAACCACAGTATACATTTTTCATTGATTTTTGCATTACTGTGGTTTTTTTATGTTATAATGAGACCGTATAGAATATATATGAAGAAAGGGGAATATAAATTGAAAAAACAAATTTTTAGGAATCTATGCAGATTTTTGGTATTTATTTTAATGTTTAGCTGTTTTTTTGTCTTTGGTAAGAAGGTTTCTGCCAATGAAAATCAAAATGCTGCACCAATTATTACTTATTATAGATTAAATGGTAATGATATAACCATACAATGGAAGGCACCTGATGGAGTTTCTTATTCTAAAGTAGATATTTATTCAGCGACTTCCCCAAACGGTTCTTATCGCTATGAAAATACCGTATCTGGCAATTCCTATACAAACACCTATGTTGCAAAAGGTGTTCCTTATTATTACAAATTAGAAGCTTCTTATGAAGATAATGAGGGATATAAACTGTAACCACTTATGCAGGCAAATGTATTATTAATCCATTGCCAGCTCCTTCTTCTTTGGAAGCCAGCACTGGAAATTCGCATAGTATTACTGTTAAATGGAAAGCATCCGATGATTGTGATGGTTATCAAATTTATCGAAGTGTTTCTCCTGATGGAAATTATGAGTTAGTCCAAACTGTATCTAATGAAAGTAGAAGTTCTTGGTGGTACGATGATGATGACGAATCTTTCCAAACATATACGCAAAAAAAATCTTGAACTAGGTAAAATATATTATTACAAGATCCGTCCATACACTACATATATTGATGAAACATTTTATGGGGATTTTTCTAATTATATTTCTTGTCAGGTTACGATCAATGGTACGAAAGTAAAAAGTGCTTCTTCCAAGAAAAAAAAGATCAATACGATCACATGGGCAAAAAATGATGAGGCTGATGGTATATCGTATATTATTCCAAAAAGGAAGATGGAAATTACACAAAATTAAAGACTTTCACAAGTCGAAACAACTTATCTTATACTCATACGAAATTAACAAACGGTACTGCTTATTACTACAAAATTCAGGCATATAAGAACTTTAATGGCGGTAAACTGTATGGTCCAATGACACCTTATCTAAAATACTGTGATTACTATTCTTATACAGACGAATCTTATGAAAGTCGCTGCCGCCGTGCTTTTGGGAAGTCTTATTATGCTGACTATAAGAGTGCTAAGCAGGCAAAGAAACATATGAAAACGATCACAGTAAAAGTATGGGATAAGAAAGGTAAGAAAAAATATACAAGAAAATTCCGTATCACTGTCAACAAAGGGCTTGCACCTTCTATCAAAGAAATGTTTAAGGAAATCTACAAGAGCAAAGAACGTTTCCCTATCCATGAGATCGGGTGCTACAGCTGGCGTGGTAAGAATTCCAGTTCTGAACATTGTGAGGGATTAGCTTTTGATATTAACTCCAATGAAAACTATATGATCCAGGGTAAAAAGGTATTGGCTGGTTCCTTCTGGAAACCTAAGAAGAACCGTTATTCAATTCCTTTGAACTGTAAATTGGTTAAAATCCTCGAGAAATATGGTTTTCATCGTGGATTGTGGGGATCCCGCAGAGATTATATGCATTTTTCTTATTTTGGTGGTTAATACAAACCAAACAAAGGATCAGGCATTTGCCTGATCCTTTGTTATGTAAGCCGAAAACCGGACTTGAACCGGCGACCCCTTCATTACGAGTGAAGTGCTCTACCAACTGAGCTATTTCGGCATATATGAAAGCACAGATATGTGTATCTATGCTCCTTTTGTAAGATAATATTCAATCTTGCTGATTGCTTCTTCTTCATCGACTCCGTCAGCTACGACTGTTAAATCCTCTAAACGATCTAAGTCTAATCCAAGACTCATCATTCCCATCATACTCTTTACATTGACTTGCTTATTCCCTGTCTCGAATAAAATCTTGCTCTCAAACTGGCTCGCCATCTGTACAAGAAAAGCTATTGGTCTGTCTTCTTCTCTTAAGGCTACTTCCACTTTGACGTTCTTTGAAATCATTCCTGTCCTCCCAATCTTATCTCTTCCGCAATTCGGCCGATCTTCTTTAACCGGTGGTTCACACCAGACTTGCCTACTGGCGGTTCTAGCATATCTCCAAGTTCTTTCAGTGTAGCTTCCGGGTGTTCCAGACGTAATCTTGCAATATCCTGCAACCCTTGATCTAAAAAACGGAGGCCTTTGTGCTTATCAATATATTCAATGTCTTCCACCTGCTTGACTGCGGCTGAAACCGTCTTATTAATATTCGCTGTCTCGCAATTGACACGACGGTTTACTTTATTACGCATATCTTTCAGGATTCTTACATTCTCCAGCTCCATCAATGCGACGTGTGCTTCCATAATATTCAACACATCTACAATCTTTGATCCTTCTTTCATGTATACCACGTAGTACTTTTTACGCAAGACAATTTTAGCATCTAAATCAAAAAATTCAAGACCTCTTTTAATTGTTCTGCTGTCTGTACATTAGTAGATACAACTTCAAAATGATAATTCTTCTCTGGATCACTCATGGAACCAGCTGCCTGAAAAGCCCCTCGAATATATGCCCGCTTACAACATGTGTTCTGTAAAACAAGTCCAAATTCTTTGGAATCTAAAAGTTTCACTGCTTTCAATATTAAAACACAATCCTTATGCTTGTCAACACTTATCGTATAATTTCGACTTCTTTTTAAAAATTCGTTTCGTCCAACATCAATCTTCGCATGAATATCAAACACATCTTTGATAAGTTTATAAAAACGTTTCGCAGCAGATACCGTCTCCGTCTGGATCTGAATCTCATAATGTTCTGGCTCTAGACTGATATTCCCTCCAAAACGTAAGAATCCTGCGATCTCCGCAATCTTACAGTGTCTGGCACCGGTTTCATTTCTTGATAATTCCTCTTTAATATTACTTGAAAATGACATTGCCTACCTCATAATATCTCTATGCTCTACTTTGACAGAATATGGCAGTTGTTTTAATCTCTCTGCCAATTTATTCGTGATCGTAACAGATCGATGCTTTCCTCCAGTACATCCGATTCCGATCACAAGATTATACTTGCCTTCTTTAATATAATTTGGGATCAAGAATCTCATCATATCATCTAACTTATCAAGAAATTCCACAGATTCTTCATGCTTCATCACAAAATCCTGAATTGGTTTGTCATTTCCAGTTAATGGTCGCAAATTCAGATCATAGTATGGATTTGGAAGAAATCTGACATCAAATACCAGATCTACATCCGCAGGAATCCCATGTTTAAATCCAAAAGAAACAACTGCAATCTGGAATCGTTCCCCTTCTTCTCCGTCTACAAAATACGATCGATCTCTTCTTTTAACTCCCTTGTCAGAAGCTGGCTAGTATCGATCACATACGTTGCCTGATCTTGCAGAAATTTCATGATCTCCCGCTCTTTTGCAATTCCATCCTCAACTCTTCCATCTCTTGACAGAGGATGATTTCTTCTTGTCTCTTTATAGCGTTTTAATAAAATACGATTACTTGCATTCAGATAGAGAATCTCATACTTGATCCCCGCTGCCTCGATTTCTTTTAATTTGTGTGCTAACTCGCCAATTCCTCTTCCATTACGGATATCAATCCCAAGAGCAACATTTTCAATCTTGGCAGTTTCATCTAACAACATGTCTGCAAATTTATCAAGTAAAGCCACTGGAAGATTATCAACACAAAAATATCCAGCATCTTCTAATGTCTTTAATGCACTGCTTTTTCCTGCTCCTGACATTCCTGTTACAATTACAAATCTCATCTGTACTGCTCCTTTTTAGAACCTTCCAACACGTTTGACTTCTGGCTCCATCGTAACTCCAAACTGTTCTTTTACTTTATCTTTCACGTCACTGATCAACTGCATAACATCGGATGCTGTAGCATTTCCACGGTTGATCACAAAACCACTGTGTTTTTCAGATACCTGTGCATCTCCCACCTGATATCCCTTTAATCCTGCATCCTGAATCAATTTTCCGGCAAAATATCCTTCTGGACGTTTAAATGTACTTCCGGCACTTGGATATTCTAATGGCTGTTTTGTTTTTCTCGCCAATGCGTACTCATCCATTTTTGCTTTGATTTCTTCTTTATTTCCTTTCTTAAGTGCGATCACACCTTCTAAGACAACGTATTCATTCTTTAAAACGTTACTTGTACGGTAACCAAGCTCTAATTCTTCTGCTTTCAGAGTTTTGATCTCTCCTTCTTTTGTAAGAACTGTCACTTCTTTTAGTACCTGCACCATCTCACCACCGTATGCACCAGCATTCATAACGACAGCTCCGCCAAATGTTCCAGGAATTCCACCTGCAAACTCAAATCCAGTTAATTCTTCATTGAGTGCTGCTCTGGATGTAGAACTTAATAAAGTTCCTGCTTTGACGATAAGTTCATTACCACGGACTTCGATTCCACTGTAGTTTTTGTAAATCTGAAGAACAATTCCGTCCATTCCATCATCTGCGACCAAAAGATTACTCCCATTTCCTAAAACAAATAATGGAATTCCCTCTTCTTTTGCAAAACGACTGACCGCTTTGATCTCTTCCATATTCTCTGGTGCCACAAAAATATCAGCGGGTCCCCCAATACGGAATGTTGTATGATTTTTCATCGGTTCCTGTCTTAAAATATATTTTTCTGGTATGATCTGTTTTAACTGATCAATCTTTGTATCCATAATTTCTCCATTCTTAATATTAATGCAAGATGGAATCCTGTATATCACAGGATTCCAAATCTCTTCATCTTATGAAAGCATCAGACTAGCTGCACCATAAATTCCAGCATCATTTCCAAGAGTCGCAAGTACAAATCCTGTCTCCTGTGCTTTTCCAAATGTATACTTCTTAAAATGTGCATTGACCGCATCTAAAAGGATCTGTCCAGCTCTTGATACGCCTCCACCGATAACAAACACTTCTGGGTCGACCATCAATGCGATATTCCCTGCTGCAAGTGCTAATTTCTGTCCAAGATCATCTACCCGTTCTTTGGCAAATGTATCTCCTTCTTTAGCAGCATCAAAAATGTCTTTTGCAGTTACTTCATCAAGGTCTCTTAGTATAGTCGCTTCTTTATAATCCTTTAATGCTTTCTTTGTCTCATATACAATTCCCGTTGCAGATGCATAAAGTTCCAGACATCCTGTCTTTCCACAATTACATACACGATCATCAAAAGGATCCACAGTCATATGACCGATCTCTCCACCATATCCACGGCTTCCATCAATGATCTTTCCATCAACGATGATACCGCCTCCGACTCCTGTTCCAAGAGTGATCATCACCGCACTGTTATAATCTGCTGCTGCTCCCATCCAGATCTCTCCTAAGGCTGCTGCATTGGCATCATTCGTTGCCTTTACCTTACATCCTGTAAGCTTTGACAATTCTCCTGCCACATCCACGCTTCCCCATCCAAGGTTCACACATTCATTAACTTTTGAAAACTCAAGAACAGCTCCTGGAACTCCAACTCCGAGTCCGATCACATCTTCCTTATCAAAACCATTTGCTTTGCTGTGATCATTCACTGCCTGTGCAATATCTGGCAGGATGTTCTTTCCATTTTCCTCAGTTCTTGTCTTGATCTCCCATTTCTCTTTTAATGTTCCATCTTCTCCAAACAGACCCATTTTTACTGTTGTTCCACCAATATCAATTCCATATAAATATTTCATATCATTTAATCCTCCATCTGACCTGTAACACGTTTATAAAGTTCTTCGGCTGCATTATATCCCATCTTCTTCTGTCTGTGATTGATCGCTGCTGCTTCTACGATAATCGCCAGGTTACGCCCTGGACGAATTGGCAGTGTATGTGCTGCAACTTTATTGCCAAGATATTCTACGTATTTCTCTTCTAATCCTAAGCGGTCATAATCCGCATCTTTGTTCCAGTCTTCCAACTGAATGACCAGATTGATCTCCTGCTCCATCTTAACGCTTTCAACACCATACAGATTCTTAACGTCAATAATACCGATTCCTCGCAGTTCGATAAAGAACCTTGTAACTTCCGGAGATGTTCCGATCAATGACTTCTTGCTGACCCTCTTGATCTCTACAACGTCATCAGATACCAGACGGTGTCCTCTTCGGATCAACTCTAAAGCTGCTTCACTCTTACCGATCCCACTCTCTCCTGTGATCAGGATTCCTTCACCAAATACATCGACTAAAACTCCATGGATCGTAATGCTTGGACCAATACAGTTCCCAGCCAGCGGATTACTTCTGCCATAAATTCAGATGTCGTATCCTGAGATATCAAAACCGGTACCCCATACTCTTTGGCAACTTTTATCATCATCTCACTTGGATGCAGATTCCTGCAAAATACAATAACTGGAATTCCAGCTCCGATAAATCTTTTATAAATATTTTTCGCATTTTCAACATCTTTTTCTACCTCTTCAATAAAAAGGTGTTCTGCTTTTCCGATGATCTGAACTCGATTCTGTGCAAAATTTTCAAAAAAACCTGCCAACTGTAATGCTGGACGGTTGATCTCTGCCTGTTCAATGTAAACTTCTTTTGAATTGATCTCTGGTGTTACTTCTTTTAAATTTAATTCCTTGACCATATCATATACTGATACTCTATGCTCTTTATCCATAATCTTTCTCTCTTTCTGCACCCTTGATTGTCTGTCTCTTTCTCTATTTTAACATATTTCCTTACTGCTTGGAATCGTGAAAAAACCCATAAATAGACTCTGCAGTACTTTGATTCATGCCAGGAACATTTAAAAGTTCCGTAACTGTTGCTGTCTTGATCTGTCCAAGATCTTTAAAATACTTCATTAATTCTTTTCGTCTCTTTGGTCCAACACCTTTGATGTCATCAAGAACAGAATGTACTTGCCCTTTTGCACGCAATGATCTGTGATATTCGATCGCAAAACGATGGGCTTCATCCTGTATCCTTGTCACAAGTAAAAATGCTTCGCTGTTTGGCGCAAATATGATTTCCTCGTTGTTATAATACAAGCCTCTCGTTCTATGATCATCATCTTTGACCATTCCACATACTGGAATATCAAGTCCCAAATGATCCAGCACACGAAGTGCAACATTGACCTGTCCTTTTCCTCCATCCATCATCAGAATATCCGGAAACTTTGTAAAACTGCCAAGTGCAGCATCTTTTCCCTGTTCTTTCAGTTCTTCCAGCTCTTTCTTTCCATGAAGAAATCTTCTGGTCAAAACTTCTTCCATACTGGCATAGTCATCCGGACCTTCAATGGTTCTTAAACGAAACTTGCGATAATCTCTTCTTCTTGCTTTTCCTCTTTCAAATACGACCATGGATGCTACGGTCTGAAATCCACTGATATTAGAAATATCAAATGCTTCCATTCGATTCAAACCTTCCATCCCGAGCAATTCTTCAATCTCATGAACTGCCCCGATCGTCCTTCTTTCTTCCCGTTTGATCTTCTCACGATCCATTCTTAATACATTCTGAGCATTTTCCTTTGCCATCTCTACCATCTTGTGTTTTTGCCCACGCACTGGTATCTTAAAATGTACTTTTGCTCCTCGTTTCTTTGACAACCATTCTTCAATGATCTCCTTTTCTGAAATATCATGTTCCAGAAAGATTTCCCCTGGAAGATAAGGCGTCCCCGCATAAAACTGTTTAACAAAAGCTCCTAAAACTTCTTCCTTTGAACTTTCCTCGTCTGCTTCCATATGAAAATGTTCTCTTCCAAGAAGCTTTCCTTGGCGGATAAAGAAAATAGATACAACAACATCCTTGTCATCCTGTGCCATTGCAATAATGTCACGGTCCTCAAACGCATACGTATTGATTTTCTGACGGTCCATGATCCGCTCAATACTCTTCAGCAGATCCCTGTATTCCATCGCCTGTTCAAATTCCAGTTCATCCGATGCTTTTTGCATTTTCCCCTGAAGCATTTTTGCAACCTGTTTATAATTTCCATTTAGAAACTTGATTGTTTCTTCGATCTGTTTTGCATATTCTTCCTTGGATATATATCCTTGGCATGGTGCATCACACTGCTTGATCTGATAGTACAGGCAAGGCCTGTCCTTCCCTGTATCTTTTGGAAGTCTTCGGTTACAAGTGCGGATTTTAAAGATCTTGCGAAGCAGCTCAATCGTATCATTTACTGCTCCTGCACTCGTATAAGGTCCGAAATACTTTCCTCCATCTGCTTTCATCTTCCTTGCCAGCATGATCCTTGGAAATTCTTCATTGACCGTTACTTTAATGTAAGGATAGCCTTTGTCATCTTTCAGTTTTGTATTATATTTTGGATGATGCTCTTTGATCAGATTGTTCTCAAGCACTAAAGCTTCCAGTTCTGAATCCGTGATGATATATTCAAAATAAGCAACATTCTTTACCATATGCTGAATCTTCACAGACAGATTCCGGCTGTCTTGAAAATACTGACGCACACGATTACATAACTTGATCGCTTTTCCAACGTAAATGATCTCATCTTTGCTATTATGCATCAAATAAACTCCAGGCTTTGCCGGAAGCTTCTTTAATTCCTGCTGAATGTCAAACATGAACTTCCCTCCATCTTTATTCTGTATATTTTATGGCTGCAAAATACACTTATCTTTAATCATAGCATAAATTTATAGGCAAAAAAAGTATCGATTTGAAGTGTACATGTATGTGACGGAAATAAAAGAAAAACAAATATTTCAAAGAATCCGGTGGCAACTCCGCATTTTTAGCAAGTAGTTTGATGAACTGAAGTTATTGGTGGAATATTATAAAAATGGTTATATGTCTGCGACGCACTCTCGCTCGACTCACTACGCAGCTGTACTAAGCTCCTGAATGATCTTACGATCATCCACTCGCTAAGTGCAGGCGTGTTCCTACGGTCGCCGACATATAACCATTTTTATAATATTCAATAATTTCAGTTATCGAAACCACTGGTAGGTGTGTATGTTTTACTGTATTGGTATTTATAATAAACACTGTCAGTCACTACAAAAATTAAAAACCGATAACACTCAACATACACACCCACTCAAATTTTCCAATCTTGTAATTGTCCACTCTATAGACTTCAGGTATATGATAAAAAATAAATAAGCGTCTGAAAAAGCAGCATTAGAATTTTGCCACGTTTTTTACGGATTCGCAGCTGGCTTGGTGCGATGTTTGAGCCTCTAAAAATTTCTGATTTGAATACCCTTGAAGGCGAGTTTCGCAAGGAAAGCCAGCGAATCAGCGATCTGTAAAAAACGTGAGCAAAATTCTCTAGCTGCTTTTTCAGACGATTATTTATTTTTTATCATATACTCGAAATCTACAGTTGGCCAACTTACAAATTTAAAATTCACACAACACTATTTCTTTTCGTCTCAATGTTTCCTGCACATCGATAACTCTCTGATTCTTACTTCCCTTCCAATGAAGTTTTCCATCAAATTCTTCCTGTACAAAAGGTCCATCTACAATCACATCGCAATATTTCACAACATCCAGTGTCTTGATCTCATCCCAGCAGAATCCTGTATACAGCCAGATTGTCTTATTTGGAAATGTTTCTTTGATCTCTTTTGCCAGAACTGCAACTTCTACATGGTTTGCTGGGTGAAGTGGATCTCCTCCGCTGAATGTGACACCTGAGATATAGTCTGGTTTGATCGCTTCAAATAATTCTTCTTTTGCTGCATCATCAAATGGAATTCCCCCTTCGATATCCCATGTGACTGGATTGTGGCAGCCTTTGCATTTGTGGGTGCATCCTGCAACCCATAGGACGGCTCGCAGACCGTCCCCATTTAGCATATCATCTTTCGTAATATTATGGTAACGCATTTTACATAGATTTCCTTTCCGCAATTTCTGCCATTTTGGCATCGTTAAGTCTTGTATCTCCTTTAACTCTGGAATAAGAGAGATATCCGTTCATACGGTCGATCTTTGTGAGATTTTTACTTCCACATACCGGACACACATCCATCTCTAATTCTTCGTGTCCACAGTCGTCACAGTATGCTAAAGACAGGTTGACTCCTTCATAGAATCCTTTATCCATCGCTCTTCTTACTAATGTTTTCACTGCTTCTTTGTTATAGTTGATCGGATATTTTACATACTGGATCTTTCCACCATTGCATAATTCCCAGAAACGTCCTTCAAGATCTTGTTTCTCGATCGGTGTGATGTCTTCTGTGACATGGCAGTGGAAGGAATTGCTCACGTATTCTCTGTCAGATACATTTTCAATAACACCGTATTTCTTACGGAACTGTTTTACCTGAAGTCCACATAAGTTCTCTGCCGGTGTTCCATAGATCGCATATAGATTTCCGTCTTCCTTCTTAAATTCTTCTACTTGTTCATTAATATAGCGCAATGTTTCTAATGCAAACTCACCATCTTCTGCTAAAGACTTATGGTTGTATAACTGCTGTAATTCATTCAACGCTGTGATCCCAAAGGAAGCTGTTGCACTCTTTAAGATTGGTTTGATCTTATCATGAATCCCTAAATGTCCACCTAAGAATCCCCCTTCACAATAAGCCAACGGATTCGTAGAGGCTTTCATTTCTCCTAAATATTCATAAGTCCTGATATGTAATTCACGGATCAGGTTCAGATAATAATCTAATACTTCATGGAAATCTTTACCTTCCTGTTTTGATTTTGCATAGATCATTGGCAAATGAAGGCTGACTGCGCCGATGTTAAATCTTCCGACAAAAATCGGCTCATCTTTTTCACCTGCCGGCTTCATACCGCCTTCTTTATACCATGGAGATAAGAAAGCACGGCATCCCATCGGACTAATGATCTTTCCGTATTTCTTGTACATGCTTGCGATATATCCCTCTCCTGTTAAAGATAACCAGTCTGGATACATAGTCTGTCTGGAGCAGCGGATTCCTGCTTCAAATACATCTTCCAGCTCACATCCCGGTCCATGAAGATTCTTATCATATAAGAATACAAGTTTTGGGAATAACACAGGCTTCTTGTGTCCTTCTTTTCCCTGTCCTCTTCTTCTAACATCTAACATGGAGATCGTTGCCATCTTGGCAAATCTCCCAGTTCCTGTTCCTGCTGTCATTGTGATAAATGGATAATCTCCACGGCTTGATGATACACTGTTAAATTTGTACTCTAATCCCTGGAATCCTTGTTCAAATTCACGTTTGACATCTTTCAACGCTTCTTCTTCTGCGCGTTCTCTGGATAATCCTAGTCCTTCGTATCGTTCGATTCCTGCTTCATAGGATTTCTCGGCATATGGCTCTAAGATCAGTTCGATATTCGGTACCGTAAATCCACCATACTGCTGGCTTGCGGCACTTAATACGATATCTCCGATCACATCAAAGGCAACATCTAATGTCTTTGGTTCGTTGTACCAGAGATTTCCCATCTCAAATCCGCCTTTTAACACTTCCTGTACATTAAACAGACAGCAGTTCATCGTATCACGGCGGGCAGACATATCGTGAATATAAATATATCCGTCACGGCATGCCTGTATTTCTTCCGTTGTCATGAAAAATTTCTGATAGAGTTCTTTGTTTAATTCATTAAAGATCAGACTTCGTTTGGTAGAAACTAGTGCACTGTCTGTGTTGCTGTTTTCCTTATCACCAATGTACATGATAGACTGGCTCTTCTTGTATACTTCGTCTAACATCTGTACAAAATCCTGCTTATAGTTACGGTAATCTCTGTAGCTCTTTGCTACCAGTGGATTTGTCTGTTCTAATGCACCTTCGACCACATTATGCATATCTGAGATCGTAACTTCCTTCTTGCGCATCTGCTCCACTTTTTCCGTGACAAAGTTGCAGATAAAATCAAGTTCTTCCTCTGTAAATGTTACCAGTGCACGATATGCTGATTTATTCACTGCCACTACGACTTTTTGTACATTAAATTCTTCTTTTGTTCCGTCTTTTTTAATTACCTTGATCATAATTCTCCCTTCTCTATCAGATTCTCTTATCTTTCACTCATTATATTGTATACTAGATGTAGTATTTTATTTTTCTTTTACACACTAGATAGTGTAGCTTTTCAAGTTTAACACCGCTATCTGGTAAAGTCAATGTTAACTTTTTATCTCTTTCCCTTTATCTGTAAATCCTTCCAAGAGTAAGATTCTTACTATCCTTTATTTCCAGTTTTTTTTGACAAATATTCTCCGAATGAGATCGACAATTCGTCTTCTTTTTTAAAAATATCAGAAAGATTGCGATCTGTTTTTAATACATAAACAGACTTCGCGATCTGAGGTTCATTTACTAATTCTTTTATAATCTTTTCATCTTTTTTTCCATTTGCAAAAAGCACGACTTTTAGATGTCCAAAATTTAACTGCTGACTTTTATATTGTTTCCATTTCTTATTCGCATCTTTTAAGGACGTTGCCAAAAATGTCACCGACCTTGATGGTATTTTTGTTCCAGAATCACTCTGTGCCTTGTCGAAATCCGCATACGAATAACGAACCAATACTTCTTTTCATTGAGCCGTTCAAATCCCATCGCCAACACAAAACTATGATCTTCCACATCTTGTTGTTTGCTGCATCCTTGTATGCAAAATGCAATTAGCAGCACCAAAAGATACCCTCTATATTTTTTCATCTTTCTGTTCCTTTCTCCACATCAGAAATAAAATAAGTGGAAAAAAATAATCCGATCACCAGATTCCCATAGATAAAAACAAAAAAATACCGTCTGATCCATGTTGCAAATGTTGTCATGATCCATGGACTTATGACGTAAATTCCACCATATGACAAACTCAATCCCACGATCCTTCCTTTTGAAAATGCATGTTTGATACTTCATTTCCATAAAATAAGTAACCGCTGAATACGCAAAAGACACCTACGATCCAAAATGCGATCAAAAAAAGATCCAGTCTTGCCATGATCCCTCCTGGCATTGCCACTCCCTGTGCCATAGACATCACAGTTCTGGATCGACCATCGTAAGCTTCTTTCCAAGGGAACCTACAGTACTTGCAAACACCCCAAGAAAAAGGATCATCAAACCTGCAAATGATCGCATCCTGATCGGTCCATCTTTCATATCTCCACGGTAAAACCACACGAACTCGATCGGATGCATCAGCGCAAATACAAGAATACTTCCATTGAGCATCTCTCTGCCACACCAACTCCTGACTGCTAACTCATCCCATGAAAGATTTGCCATACTCAAGATCAGTACGAAGATCAGCGGTAGCAATACAAACCAAAAAATTCCTTCCATTACTCTGCCTCTTTTTGTTAAACCTCCCTGATTTATCAGATAAGCCAGAAGAAGCAATGGAAATCCAATAAAAAATGTTGATTTGTCTGGAAGAAGATATTTTTTTGTAAGAGACAAAATACATAAATAAAAAAGCTCCATTCAGCAGAAATCTTACATAATAAATGATGGCTGCAAAACGATATCTTTTTAGTACATTTTCAATAGAAACCCCTCTTGCTGCATGATCTACGATCCACAAATAAATTCCTGCCATCACACTTGCCATGACCACCACAACAATTCCTGAATGATATGATTTTTGTAGTGCGATCTGTGGAAGAAACATTGCAGCTGCCGAAAATATTTCAAGGATCATATCCGATTCCCCTGTCTTGCCGTGATCATCTGCGAACTATTTTTCATCCTCGTCCTCCTTCTGCCTTACCCTCGCCCCTTCTTTTGTGAATTCTGGACGGTATTTCATCCGCTTTAGTGGATAACGAACCATAAAATCCTGAAATGCTGTGGATAATCTTCCTCTTTCTTCAACCATTGGATGTGCATATGGAACTCCATAATTTTCCAGATAAAATAAATGGATAAATATCGCAAGGAATCCTAAAAAGAATCCATATAATCCCCAAAAGGCACACAGAATGATCAGAAAAAACTTCATCAGACGAAACGCACTGGTGAATAACTCATTCGGAATCGAAAATGTAGCGATCGCAGTCAATGCCACCACGATCACTACGATCGTACTGACAAGATGTGCATCAACTGCTGCCTGTCCAACGATCAGACCGCCAACAACACCCATCGTTCCTCCGAGCTGTCCCGGAAGTCTGATCCCTGCTTCTCTTAATAACTCAAACGATAATTCCATCAGCAGTACCTCCACGATCACCGGAAATGGAACTCCTTCTCTCGCCGAGATCAACGCCAGCAAAAAAGGCGTTGGCAACACCTCCGGATGAAATCCTGCAATTGCCACATAAAATCCAGGAAGCCCTATGGAAATGATCGCTGCCACATACCGTAAGATTCTTACGAATGTCGTAATTTCCCAACGATTATAATAATCATCACTTGCCTGAAAGAACACATTGAATGTTACGGGCAACAATAAAACCATTGGCGAATTATCAAGAACAACTGCAATCCGGCCCTCCATGATACTACTCGCAACCTTATCCGGCCGCTGCGTCAGCTGATATAACGGAAATGGAGTTTTACTGTCTTTTTCCAGATATTGCTGTAACATTCCATTATCAAAAATTCCATCGACACAAATCTTATCCATCTGTTTCTGAATTTTATTTAAAATGTCCTTCTGTACCAGATCCTCAATATACATCAATGCATAATCCGTTTTACTTCTCGTTCCAATCTGCTTCTGGATCACTTTTAACCTCGTATCCCGTATCCTTCTACGGATCAATGCCGTATTCATCCTCAGACTCTCCGTAAAACTATCCTTGGGACCAACGATCGCCACTTCCTGATCCGCATTCTGTACCCCTCTTGTCGGGAATGATTTGCTGGAAAATAAAATGGCTCTTGCTTCTCCATCCAGAAATAAGACTGTGTTGCCAGATAAAATTGCCGTCATGGCATCTTCCATTGTATCGATCCATTTCCAGTCTGCAGATTCAATGACATATTGGTTAATTGCAGTTCTTTCCTGTGGGAAGGAATCTTGAAGTAACGGTCTTATGACAGATTCCTGAAGCATTTCTGTATTTACTAAACCGTCCATGTATACAATATATATGCTGATTTCGTGATCGATTCCGATTTTGAATTGTTTTTGTACCAGGTCATTGCAGTCTTGCATGACTTTGGTTGTGTATTTTATGTTTTGTTGGATGTGTGGGGAGATGGTGCCTTTTAGGTTGTGAGTTCTTGTGTGGAAGTGGTCCATGGGGTTTTTTCCTCTTTTCTTTTTTGGATAGTATGTGGGATTTTGGCAGGTTATATACTTACGATATTGGTTTGCAATATTTTATATGGAATAAAATGTAAAAAATAGTTATTGTAAATATATGGTTTTTCTGGTAATATAAGAAACATAAGTCGATTTATAAAAACATAGTACATTTCAACAAAAAATCAAACAAGCAATTCTTAAAATTCAAACACTGTAACTACAGTCATGTATAATATTGCAGTTCTACAATTAAGAATTTCAGTCAGAATTGAAGAATTTATGCACACAGGAGGATAACCTATGGCAGAAAAGCTAAAGAATAAAGTTACCGATGAAGAACTAAAAATTAGAGCAACCAGTGATGAAAAAATAACCGTAAAACTAACAAATAACTATGCCTTCCAGAAAATATTCAAAAATGCCAAAATCGTAAAAGGATTCTTAATGGCATTACTAAATCTGAAAGAATATGAAATCAAGAAAATCGAAATCACAGATCCATTTACACTTGGAGAAAATAACGAAGAAAAAGAGGGGATTCTTGATATCAAACTAGTTTTAAACCAAAACAGAAAAATCAATATTGAAATGCAAAATACATATCAGGATGATTGGACAGAACGAAGCCTTTTCTACAATTGCCGAATGTTTACCGATGGTTTTCAAAAAGGTCATCTCTACGGAGAACTCCCACCTTGTATCCATGTAGGTATCTTAAATTTCAACCAGATGATAAGCCCAAATTATTACCATAAATTCTGTCTCATGGATGAGAAACGAAGGAGATATATAGTAGAAAATTTCAATTTCATATGTTAGAATTAAAGAAATTAAAGTATGCAAAAGAGAAACAACAAAGAAAGCCATTATATCAATGGGCAAAACTGATAGCTGCACAAACATGGGAAGAACTAGAGCAGGAATCAAAAGGTAATAAATACATGGAAAGGGCGCTGGAAGAGATGATAAAAATCAGTCAGGATGAAATAGAAAGATACCTATATCTACGAGAAGAAATGGCAGAAAGCGATAGAGTCAGTCAGATACAAAGTGCAAAAAGGATTGGACATAAGGAAGGAAAAAAAGAGGGAGAAATACTAAAATTAATCACACAGGTACAAAAGAAAATAGCAAGGGGAGATTCTCTAGAAAAGATAGCTGATGATTTAATCGAAGACGAAACCGTAATTAAGCCCATTTATCAATTAGTACAAGGAAATCCGAATAAAACAGAAGATGACATTTATCAGATGTTGAATTTACTTTAAAGCCTACAGAGCATTATGGAAAAAATTATAAATCTCCGTTCATAAATACAAAAATTAATAGCCAATAACGTATAACATACACACCGTGGTGGTTTGAATAGCCGTCCGTGTATATGAGAAAAACAAAATAATAATATAAAGGATCCAGAACCATTGAAATTTTGCCGTTATTTTGACAGGTTCGCAGCAAGCTTGGTGTGCTGCCTGAGCGAAGCGAGACAAGGAAAGCTTGCGGATAAGCGACCTGTCAAATGACGTGCATAAATTTCCTGGTCTGGATCCTTTATTATTTTGTTTTTCTCATATACACTCCCCACGACTACCATTTCAAACTACAAATTACAATTTACATCTTCCAATTAGCCGCCTCCACCTGCAATTCCACCATATGTCGATAAATCCCATCACAAGCTTTCAATTCATCCGGCGTTCCGTTTTCAGCAACAACCCCGTCTTTCAACACAACAATCTTATCAGCGCCATCCACAGTTCTCATTCGATGTGCAATAATTAATACAGTCTTATCCTTGATTAATTTTGATAATGCTTCCTGTATCAATGATTCATTATCTACATCCAAAGATGCCGTCGCTTCGTCCATCAGGATGATTGGTGCATCTTTTAAGAATGCTCGTGCTATCGAGATTCTCTGGCGTTCTCCGCCGGATAGTTCTGAGCCGTTTTCTCCGATCATGGTATCCCATTTCTGTGGCATTTTCTCGATAAAGTCTTCACAGTTTGCTAATTTTGCTGCTGCCATAACTTCTTCGTCTGTTGCATCTTTTCTTCCGATTCGGATGTTTTCCATAATCGTGTTGTTAAATAGTGTTACATCCTGAAATACAATGGAATATAGTGATAATAATATTTCTGGATCGATCTTAGAGATATCCATGCCTCCGACCGTGATCGTTCCTTTGTTGATATCCCAGAATCTTGCAGCTAATCTTGATACGGTTGTTTTTCCACTTCCGGATGGTCCGATCAGTGCGGTTACTTCGCCTTGTTTTGCGGTGAAGCTTACGTCTTTTAAGATCTGTTCATTTCCATCGTAAGAAAATCCTACGTGATCAAAGTTGATGTCATATCCCTGATTGCTTAGTGTTTTATTTCCATCCTGTTCTTCGTGGCTTAAGATTTCATCCATTCGTTTGCACTGTGTGTCTGTGGAAATGATCGCGGATAAATTCTCTAATGCTACCTGGAATGGATCGTACATTCTTGATACGACCAGCAGATACATGAAGAATGTTAATGCATCGATTTCTCCTTTTGCAAATAAGATTCCTCCGACTAAGGTTGTCGTTCCGATTCCTACTTTTAAGATCAGCTGTGACAGGCATACGAACATTGCGTTGATCGCTTCGGATACTACGGCGTGTTTTTCAACAGCCTGAATCTTTTTGTTTAAGCCTTCCATATAGGTATTTGTTGCGTTGTATGATTTTAAATCTCTAACGGTTTCCAGCCCTTCCTGAATTCCATCCTGCATTCCAGTTTGTATTTCATTGCATTTTCATTTAATCGGTGTGAAATTGGTCTTGCACCGAATACAACAAAAAATGCAACTGGTAATACCCATACAGCTGCCAATGTCATTTTTACATTGAAAAAGAATAAACAGATCGTTACGATCGTTGTGGAACACATGGAACCGAATAACTGTGGGAAAAAGTGAGAACTTGCTGTTTCCAGCCATGCACAGTCTCCCATGATCGTACTTGTAAGGTCTGCAAGGTCCTTTTTACCGAAAAATGATAATGGAATCTTTCTTAATTTCTCTGCCAGTGTACGTCTTCTGACTCCACTTTCCACATAAGTTGCGAGGAATGTTGCGTTGTACTGGAAGTATGTTGTAATAATAATCAACAATATTGAAATAACCATTCCTCCGATATACATTGGCAATTTTGAACTTGGAATTCCACCATTTAAAATATCAGATGCTAGCAGATATAGAAGTCCGACTGGAACCATAAATGCTAAGTTTGCAATTGTTACGATGATGACCGCTTTAATCATATCATTGACACCCTGTTCAGAAAGGGCATATTTATGTTTTAATCTTTCTCTCATAATTATAATACACCCCCTACTTCCAGTTCACTGATTTGTTATATTCTTCCCACATATGGCGTAAATGCCGTGACTCTTTAATAATTCGCCGTGGCTTCCTTCTTCTGCGATCGCTCCGTCTTTCAAAACATAGATACGGTCTGCATTTGTAACGGTTGATAATCGGTGGGCGATCATGATGACGGTCTTGTCTTTTGATAAGTTTTCAAACGCTTTCTGTACTTTCTGTTCGTTATCTGGATCTGCAAATGCAGTTGCTTCATCAAGGATCAGAACTGGAGCATTTTTAAGAAATGCTCTGGCAATTGAAAGTCTCTGTGCTTCACCACCGGATACATGAATTCCTTTGGCTCCGATCATTGTATGGACGCCGTCTTTAAATTTGTCGATGATATCCATACACTGCGCATCTTTTAATGCCTGCATAACTTCCTCGTCGGTTGCATCTGGTTTTCCAAGTCTGACATTTTCAAGGATGGACATCTTTAATAATTTGCTGTCCTGAAATACATAAGAAATCTGATTCATAAGTTCACTGCTTGTAATATCTCTCACATCAACGCCGCCGATCTTTACGCTTCCTTCTTTGGCATCCCAGAATCTTGCGATCATGGATGCTAAGGTTGTTTTACCGCCGCCAGAAGGTCCAACAAATGCGACATGTTCTCCCGCTTTGATCTCAATGGAAATATGATCGACTGCATTTTTCTTTGCCCCTTCGTATGCAAATGTTACATCCCGAAGAGATACGGAACTGTCTTTTGGAATCTGTCCGTTGGTTGTCTCTTTTAATGACTGTCTGTTCATCACATCACCCATACGTTTTAATCCATCAACGACCTGCATCTGGGCTTCGCCTGCGTATGCAAGTTTCATTAATGTTGTTGTTAAAATTGGTGTGATGATGATATAGAATAATAAGTTTAACCCAAATGCTGCTGTGATCTCATGTCCGCCAAATACATAGGCTGCAATGATGATAAATACAAAAATGGAATTGACCGCTGTTGTAAATCCAACCATTGGTTTTCTCATTTTTTTCGTAAATCCCAGTGTCCATTTTTCATATTCATCAATTGCTTCTTTGAATCTCTTAAATGAAAATACCGTCTGTCCAAATGTTTTGACAACGGGAACTCCACGAATATATTCAACCGCTTCTGCTGACATGACTTCCAAGGAATTCTGATACTGTTTCATACTTTCTGCCAGATCTTTTCCACTCATGGAACTCATGAATACGAATCCAATCGCTGCCGGAATCAGACACATGATTCCTAACCTCCAGTCAAAGACTGCCATTAAGATGATAAGTCCGATCGGTGTTGCCTTGGAAACTGCTTTATCTGGAAGGGTATGTGCCAGATATGTTTCTGTTGCTGCACTGGAATCTGTGACGATCTTTCGAATCTTACCAGTTCCTTCGCTTTCAATATATCCTAATGGTAATGTCATGATGTGGTTCATCATTGCTGTTCTCATCTGTGCCTGTACATGGAATGCTGCGATATGAGAGCACATGAGACCCGCCATATAGATGATCATTCCAAGAATCGCAAATCCTACCGCACGCCATCCATAAGTGCTGATTCCTGCTGCCTTTGAGAAATCAAATCTGACTCTTAACACTTCCTGCATCACTTCCAAATATAATAAAATGGAACTAACGCAACAAATTGCACTGATCGCTGCAAAGAATGGTTGAGACGTAATGCTTAAATATTTGTAACTGCCTGCGAAATGGTATAACT
>ENA-OQIM01000135-OQIM01000135.1-human-gut-metagenome-genome-assembly--contig:-NODE-135-length-24518-cov-2.656759_pt1 | contig 24518 bp, 39 predicted proteins | sample MGYA00242579_ERZ504744 | MGnify/ENA primary metagenome ERZ504744 (study PRJEB26092, sample SAMD00036441) | human gut metagenome | host: Homo sapiens | study: EMG produced TPA metagenomics assembly of...
ATTACGGAGTTTACGAAAGTAGATTTAACGGTGGACAGGAAATTGAAGGGGCCAAAATGCAGATCCTGGATCAGGAAGGAAAAGTGGTAGAAGAGTGGGTGTCAAAAAAAGAAGCTCATGTAGTCTACGCACTGGCACCAGGGGAATATATACTGCATGAAGAGCAGGCGCCTACGGAACAGGGATATGTCCGGGCAGAAGATGTGAAATTTGTTGTGGAAGAAACAGGGGACGTACAAAAAGTGAAAATGGAGGACAACCATACAAAGGTTTCTATCTCTAAAACAGATATTACAGATGGTAAGGAGATTGAAGGGGCGAAGCTGCAGATCCTGGATCAGGACGGGGAAGTGGTAGAGTCCTGGACCACAGGAGAAGAACACCTGATTGAGTATCTTCCGGTAGGCACTTATACCCTGCACGAAGAGGCGGCAGTTGACGGATATATTGTGGCCAATGACGTGGAGTTTACAGTAGAAGAAACGGGAGAAATTCAGAAAGTGAAGATGGAAGATGAGCGTGCTATGGGACAACTGGTTATCGTAAAAACGGATACAGACAGTAAAGCAGCTTTAGAGGGAGTAGAATTTGTTCTGCTGGAAAAGGAAACCGGAAAAGAAGTAGGACGTTTGAAGACTGGAAAAGATGGAAAAGCAGTTTCAGAACTACTTCCAATTGGAACTTATGAAAATGGTGTTTTCAAAGAACCGATCACCTATGTGCTGAAAGAAACTGCCACCTTAAAGGGATATGAGAAGACGGAAGAAGAGTGGGAAATCGTATTTACCTATCAGAATGATAAAACACCAGTCATTGAAGTGGTAAAAGAGATCCAGAATAAAAAAATACCAGAAACACCAGGTACCGTAAAACCAGGACCAAAAACGGGTGATGATACAAACTGGTTCCTGCCTTTGCTGGCTCTTGGTGTAAGTGCAGGTATGGTAGCAGGCCTACTTTATTACAGAAAAAGACATAAAAAGGCATAGAAAATAAAAATCAGTTTTTAAACTTGGGAAAGGGCGGCTGCGGCTGTCCTTTCTTTGGCAATATGAGGTGAGAAGCATGGAAGAGAAAAAAAGAATACGGTTTATTGACAGCCATTATCATACCCTGTTCAGCATAGCAGACGGGGACTCCATAGAGATTGTATATCCAGATGGAAAAAGGGAAGAACGGGTTTGTACCTATATTGATGAATACCACACACAGGTAGGGGCAAGGGTGTTCCATATTTGTGAATTTGCAGAAATCATGGAAGCAAATGGAAAATCATATTGCCCGGCAGAATGCAAGGAAAAGGAAGAAAGAAAAGAGGCAGTCAAAGGGGAGAAGAAAACCGGAACTACCCGTATGGAAAGGAGCAGGCGTTGAGGATAGGGATTATAGATGCAGATCTTTTATACCGGAAAAGACACCGGTTTCCTAACTTGGCATGTATGAAACTTTCCGCTTATTGGAAGGAGCAGGGATTTGAAACAGAGCTTCTTTTGGATTATAGCCAGGCAGGGGAATATGACTGGCTCTATGTATCAAAAGTGTTTACGGATACCTTTGTGCCGGAACATATTTTGACGAGGGAAACAACCGTTTATGGAGGGACTGGATTTTTTTACGATAAAGCACCGGTACTTCCAGAAGCGATTGAACACCATACACCGGACTATCATTTGTATGACCAGATGGTAAAAGAACATAGCGAAGGAGAGAAAAAGAAGAAAGAGTTCCAATTTTATACGGAGTATTCCATTGGTTTCCTCACCAGGGGGTGTTTTCGGAAGTGCAGTTTCTGTGTAAACAAAAACAGCACCGGTGCAGCACCAGCAAGCCCATTGGAAGAATTTTATGACCCGTCCAGAAAGAAGTTATGCTTTTTGGACGATAACTTTTTTGCCTGTGCAGGGTGGGAAAAAAATCTTTTCCAGTGTCCTGGAAACAGGCAGGCGGTTTCAATTCCGGCAGGGGCTGGATCTGAGGATTATGCAGAAAAGGCAGATGGAACTTCTGGCATCTGGAAAATTGGATAACGGTATGATTTTTGCCTTTGACCATATCAAAGATCAGGAACTTATTGTAAGAAAATTGGAACTTTTGCGGGAAGTGATCCCAGTTCCTTATCAGAAAATTAAGCTGTATGTACTGTGCGGCTATGACTGGGAAGGGACCTGGAAAGCAGATTTTTGGGCAAAGGATATTCGGGACGTTTTCATACGGATTGAGATTTTGATGCGGTATAAGTGTCTGACTTATTTGATGCGCTATGCCGCATGGGAACGGGCACCGGAAATTTATAAGGGAATGTATATCAACCTAAGTCGTTGGTGCAATCAGCCCGCCCAGTATTCAAAAAAGAGCCTGCGGGAATTTTGTACCGGACAGGGAGAGTATAGTTCCTGTTTCCGCTACCTGACTGCTTTTGAAGCTCTGCACCCGGAAATGGCACATTATCTGGATATGAAATATGAAGAGGTGCAGTATGGGAAAATTTACGGCTGAAGAAATTCAGATTGCAAAGGCAGTGGATTTAGTGGATTTGGCGGAGCAGATAGGGATTCCATTGAAAAGGAAAGGCAGGTTCTATCAGGCAGTGGGTATGGACTCTGTGATGATCTTCAACCGGTCTTCTTGGTGCCGGTTTAGCCAGGGGGTAGGTGGCAGCACCATTGACTTTCTGGAATATTTCAGAAACATGGATTTTGTGGAGGCAGTCAAATATCTGCTGGAGTTTGCCGGATATATCCGTACTGAAACCATGCAAAAATTTCAACCGGAAAGACAGACTGAAAAAATAGAAGAAACAAAACAGAGAAAAGACATACCGAAAGACCCTTTTGTACTTCCTTCAAAATCAGAAACCAGCCGCCGGTTATATGGCTATCTGATAAAACAGCGGAAGCTGTCAAAGCAGATGATTGATTTTTGGGTAAAAAAGGGGATTTTGTATGAGAGCGGAACGTACCATAACCTGGTTTTTGTGGGAAAAGATACGGAAGGTATCCCACGTTTTGCCAGCCAGAGGGGAACCCTGGATAAATATGGAAAACCCTTTAAAGGAGATGTTACGGGGAATGACAAAACTTATGGGGTTAATCTGGTAGACCAAAACAGTGATACGCTCTATGTATATGAGGCGGCCATTGATGCCATGTCCGATATGGAACTGCGGGAAGATTATCAGAACAATATCCTGGTACTTGGAATGCTTTCCGATGGTCCTTTGGAAAAGTTCTTAAAAGATTATCCTCATATCAGGAAGATACAGTTCTGTTTGGATAATGACCTGCCGGGAAGACAAGCGGCAAAAAAATTGGCAAGAAAATATACCTTATGGAGTATGAGGTTTTTGTACGTCTTCCACCTATGGGAAAAGACTATAATGCTTTTTTGCAGTATAAAAAGGAAAACCAAGAGCTTTCCAGCCTGGTAGAAAAGGAAAGGCCGCTTTTTACTGAAACAAAAGGGACAAACATACAAAAGATAGAAAAAATGGTAGGACACAGGAACATAGTACCATACCAGATAGCACAGGCAAGATAGGAGGGTATTCTTTTGGAAAATAGCTATGATGAGGAATGTTTCAAAAAATGGGAGATCGACGAATGCGAAGCGGAGATGGAAAAAGTAGTGCAGTGGATAGGAAAGAGGAAACTGCATGGACGTGTACGGGTTGCGTTTATCGAAGAGAGCTATGAGCGGCAGGGATACCGCATGGGGATACCCAAGCAGGCGTATGTGTCCAGGGTGCTGGCAAACATCAGGAAAGAAGAGCGGTGAGAAAGAAATAACCAATCCGAAAGTGGGAGTGTTAGGAAAGGAGGTGGTGCAGACCAACAGAATTTTTGACAGAAGGATAAACTCTGGATACGGGAAGGGGTGATTCTATGATTGTAAGGTAATGCCAGATGGATATTTCGTTTGTAGCTGTGGATTTCTCATGAAGACTATAAAAAATTTAGGAGACAGGAGGAAATAAGTGAGTAATCCTAGGTAAAATGTGTAGCTACACCTCATGAAATATGAGGAATGAAATATAGTTTGGTGAATTTTTGTGAGTTTGATAAATATGCAGCAAAGAGTTATTGTGCGATTCATGGTACAAGTGAAACATTGAATCTGGGAGATATTACAAAAGTGGACGAAAGGGAGATTGAACCGTTTAACATGATCTGTGGCGGAAGCCCCTGTCAGGATTTTTCCCTGGCAGGCAAGCAGGCAGGCGCAGTTTGGAAATGCCGAAGCTGCGGGTATGAGTATAACCCTCTGCAGGTACATTATTCCAAAAGGGACGCCTGCGGCATGTGTGGTTCCCATGATATTGATAAAACACGTTCTTCCCTTCTGGTGGAGTGGCTCCGTATGATACGGGGTGTCAAACCAGTATGGGGAATTTATGAAAATGTAAAAAATATTGTAGGAAAAAAAATTCCGGGATACCACATTCCGGTTGTTTGAAGAAGAACTGCATGAATACGGATACCACACCTATTGGAGTGTTCTTAATGCAAAGCATTATGGAATACCACAGAACAGGGAACGGGTATATCTGATTTTGATACAGAAGGAAATGGATAATGGAACATTCCAGTTTCCGGAACCGCTGGAGTCCTTCCAGTGCCTTATGGATATTCTGGAGGATACGGTAGAGGAAAAATACTACTTATCCCAGGAAAAAGTACGCCGCTTGATTGAAGATATGAAAGAGAGAAAAGCGCTTTTGTTTGAGCCGGACGAAAAAAGCCTGAAGGCTTTTCGGGAAAACCGGGTAAAACGGGCCGGAAATATCAAAGGGGTGTTTGAACAGACTGGACGGGTTTATCTGCCAGACGGGTGCTGCCCTACGGTAACTGCCTGTGGTGGTGGCGGACAGCAGCCCAAAATTCTTCAAGTGGGAGATATTCATACCGGCTATGGTTCAAGCGGGGTTATTTATTCCCCTTTAGGAAGCAGCGGTGCGGTTTTAGCAGGGCATGACCAGCCAAAGATTGTAGAAAAATATCCAGGAGCAATCCGGGGCAGGTATGATCGGGAAGGCCGGATTGTGCAGACTTTGGAACTGGGAGAAAAAGAAGTCTGCCATACCCTTACTTCTGTGCAAAAGGATAATATCATTCTGGTACGTCAAAAGACACAGAAAGGTTATGAGGAATGTTTGGAAAATGGTGTTGTAAATCTTAGTTATCCGTCTGTGGAAAAACGGGGAAGGGTACAGGAGCATGGGGAACTCTGCCCTACGCTTACGACATCAAATGGAATACACCGCTTAGAGTCTTTGTTCCGTATCCGGAGGCTGACACCTTTAGAATGCTTCCGGCTTATGGGCTTTTCCGATGCGGATTTTTGGAAAGCAAAAGAAGCAGGTATAAGCAAAAGCCAGCTTTACAAACAGGCAGGAAATTCCATTGTTGTTGATGTGCTGTACTATATTTTTCTGGAACTATACAAAGCCATGCCATATCTGTTTGAGGATATCCGGCTTTCTTCCTTTTTCAGTGGGATTGGAGCTTTTGAAAAGGCATTGGAGCGTTTGGAAGAACAGGTAAACCAATAATTTCATAAGAGAAACCCAAAGCGGCAAATGGTCCATAGAGAGTCTTCCCATACTTGTTGGAAAGAGAGAAATTGCGGAAGAAGAAGCAGCCTGCAAGGAGTCTGTGCAAAAGGCGTTGATAGCAGAGTGGAAGAACTGCTGTCACATCAGACACAGGAGGCTGGCAGATTTGCTAACAGAACTGGGGTTTTGTTAGCAGAAATAGAAGTAGGAAGTGGAAAAACCGATAGCAGATGTTTGGAACTGCTATGGTTTTTCCCTATATGGAACGCAGGTCTGCTATCAGTATCTGCGTTTTGCTATCTATTTTATCCGGGGTATTAGGGGGTGCCCCCTAACAAGATGGGATTTTGTACGGTAAAATCCGTATCTTGCAGAGGACTGGCAGAGCCAGTCCGGACGCCGGGAAGTTATACAGTGACCGATAGCAGGTCTTAGGAGTTGACAGCGGATAGCGTTGGAGTAGAAATCGGTAGATGAAATCTGTGATAAAGATAAGGAAAGGGGGAGCATGAAAAAAGAAACAATGAAATGCAGAAAAGAAATCCGGCTGTACTCATGGGAGCTGGAAGAGTTACAAAAACAGGCAGAAAAGATGGGGCTTTCTGATTCCCAGTATCTTCGTATGCTGATTACCAACCGTCCCAGGGATTACCCGGAAATCCGCAAGGAACTGGAACGCATGAACCAGGAAATCAACCGGATTGGTGTAAACATCAACCAGATTACCCATAACAATAACAGCGCCCTTTATTCCAGGGAAGATAAACACCGTCTGTATGTGTTTTTGAAGCAGATAAAAACACTGGTAAGCCAGGTGCAGGAAAGGCTGTAGGTTATGGCAATTACAAAGTGCCTGCACATGAAACAGGCGAAAACAGGTTATCCGGCAAAACATCTGGCAAACGGTCTTCGCTATATTATGAACCCGGAGAAAACAGAACATGGCCGCTATGTCTGTGGGCATAACTGTATTCCCGAACAGGCATTATCCCAGATGGTAGATACCAAACGTCATTTTGGAAAGCTGGATAAAAGGCAGGGTTACCATTTCATTCTTTCGTTTGAGGAAGATGAGGTTTCGGAAGAAGAAGCCTTCCAAGTGGTAGGAGAGTTTGTGACAGAATTTCTTGGGAAGGATTTTGAAGCGGTTTATGCAGTCCATAATGATACGGATCATATTCATGGGCACATTATTTTTAATTCGGTACGATGTACTACAGGATATAAATACGATTATAAAAACAGGGATTGGGAAAACATTATCCAGCCTCTGACCAACCGGATATGCAAGGAGCATGGTTTATCTGTGCTTGATCTGGAAAAGGTAAAGGAGAAACGTAAACAAAAAGGACAGGAAGAAACATCTCTTTCGGAACGGGACAGGCGGATTAAAAGAGATATGGATCAGGCATTACAGGACGCAGGTTCTTATGAGGAATTTCTTGAAAATCTTTCCAACATGGGATATGAGTTGCGGGGGAGAAAGCGCCTTTCTGTTCGGGAACCGGAGCAGGAAGGGCAAGGCGGCTTGACCAGCTAGGGGAAGAATATACAGAGGAAAGGCTTCGGCAGCGTTTTGGACGCCTTCCAATCCCGGAAATGACCGGAGAGGAGATACCGGTAGAATGGACGTATGTGTTTATCCCATACCGGGAGCGGCATTTGACCAGATACCAGAAGGAATGTTTTCTTCGCAGGTACCGGCAGGGGAAACCAATGGCAGACTCTAAAACCTGGAAATACAGGGCAGCAATCCATGAATTGAAAAAAATTGCAGGAGGAATTTGATTTTCTGGCAGCTTATCGCATACAGGATAAGGCGCAGTTGAAAGCCATTTCTGATGCAACAAAGGAACAGCTTTGGGAAAACAGCAGGGCAAGAAAGCAGCTACGAAAAGAAATGGTTCCTTATGAGGAAATGCTTCTGCTTCTCAATAAGCTGCAGGAAAAACAGATGGAAGCAAAACTTTATCAGGAAGGGTATCAGGAATTTTTTCAAGACCACCAGACATACCAAAACCTTCTTGGGCAGTTAAAAGAAATGGGATATTCCTTGTCTGAGGCAGAACAGACAGACGCTTATTTCTTTGAGAAAGAGGAGCGTTTGCGGATTGAACGGAAAAAAATCTTAAAAGAAAAAAGGATTGCAGAGCGTCTGCATGAAAAAGCAGAAGAAAAAGAAAAGTTAGAAGCACAGCAGAAGGAAAAGAATAGAAAACCGTCTGCGAGGGGCAGAGGAAAAGGAGGGTAAATGACAGTAGAAGGACAACGGTATCTGGAAGAATGCCGGAAAGTTTTAAAAGAAGAACAGATGGACGCAGTTTCTATGGGGCTGGATTTTGGTCTTCCTGTTTCGGATATCCAGAAGGTAGTTAAGAGTAACCAGGAAGCCCCGGTGATGAAAGCAATCATCATAGGGCTTATGGAAGGGATTGGGGAAATCGACTTTTTTATGTGAAGGAAATTATAACCAGTTCCAGGTACGGGAAATCGTAGAGGGCTTAAAAAACGGGCTGGATCTGGAAGAGGTGAAAACCTATGCCGGAAATGAACTGCCGGCCAGCCGTATGCGGACCATGCGGATACAACTGGAAGAGTCAAAGGCAAAAAAAGAAGTTCCGAAAGATGAAGAAATGCGTTCTTATATGAAAAATCTTATGGGGATCATGGAACAATCCATTCAGCAGTTTCGGGAAAGCAATGACCGTTTTACAGCCTTGTCCTCTCTGGTAAAGGAGCATGTTGTTGAAGAGAAAAACCAGGAGATTAAAGACCTGTATGAGAACCTGCAATATAAAGATAAAAACATACAGGAATTAAAAGAAAAGCTGGCAAAGAAAGAGCAGGAAATTCAGGATCTGAAAAAAGAAGCAGAAAAATACAGGGAAAAAACAGAAGCTGCTTCCAGGGAAACAAAAGTGGTATTGGAAGAAAAAAGCATACAAACAGCGGAAGGGCTACAAAAAAGTAAGCACCGGCTGCTTGGGATTGCCATGCTTGGGAAAAAAGTACCCAAAAGTGTTGTGGAGAAAATTCTGGAATATAACCTGTCCGCAGAACAGTTGGAAGAAATCCGCCAGTGCGTAGAAAGTGGGCTGGCAGATGCAGAAATTCTTCAGGTGATGGAGAACAGCCCTTCACCAGAGAGAATGAAAAAAATGCGGGAAATTATCCTTTTGATGCGGAAACGGAAGGCGGGTGTGTAAATGGCAGAACTTGAACATGTGGTAAAAACATTTTCCCTTTTGGAAACTGCCGAAAAGGAACAGCCCTTTCTTACCAGGGAGCAGAAACAGGATTTGTACCGTATTGCTTTTCATAAGGAGTCTATGGAAGAGGTAGAAAAAATTATTTTGCAGTTACAGGCGCCTCATGCAGGAAAGGAAGAAAAAGAGCGTATTCTTTATCATTACCTTGAACCGTTTTTTCAGGTTCCGGAAAATATTTTGCAGATTGAGAATTATATTTTTCAGCTTCAGTATATGACCTATGAAAAGGAAAAAGCAAACCACATGCTGGAGGCTCTCTTAAAACAGGAAAATATCCAGTATGACCTGGAAGCCATGCTTACAGAAGGAAAAATAAAGGCGGCTGTTCCAGTAAAAAAGGACAGGGCAATGGGATAGGAGGGAGAGCATGAGTGAAATACAAGATGCGGCGCAGATTATTAAAGTTTCCTTTGAAGGCGCAGAAATCATTCTGAAAATGGGAAATACAGGCTGGCAGTTTGTAAAAGATATTTGTGCGGTATTTAAAAAAGTTCTGGATCAGGAAAAACTGTCAGGGAAAACTTCTGTACAAAAGCTCCTGAAAATGGGAGGCGATTTACAGGTTTTCCGTTTTGAAACAAAAGACCTGGAGCGGGTAAAAGCCCTGGCAAATAAGTATGGGATTTTATATTCCATTTTGCCGGATTTAAATGAGAAGGACGGTATGAGTGAAATTTTGTTCCATTCCCAGGCAGCGCCCCGTATTCAGTCCATGATGGCAAAAATTGAACATTCCAATATTGGGACGTTAGATGAATACTATGAAAATGCAGAGCCGGATAAGGTAGAGCAGTTGGTAGAAGAAGTAAAAAAGCCTGCCCTGCCGGAGTCGAAGGAGTGTGAACTGGTTGCGCGGGAGCTGGCGAAAAACCAGGTGGAGAAGATCAGTGATGTCCGTTCCCGTCTGAATATGACCTGGCTTCAGATCTGGCCGATTATCTGCTACATGGAAGAACAGGGGATTTGGAGAAAGGGAAGGAAGGTACGGTGACACTGACCAGGACACCGGAACAGGTTGAAGATTGGTAGATTCCCAGCAGTGGAAACAGTTGTTTGGGGAAGAGGAAGCCAAAAGACGCAGCACTGGAAGCAGCCAGGAAACAGAAGAAAAGATGCAGGTCATTCGGCGTATCCAAAAGGAGAAACGGAACAATCCAGGTGTGAATGCCATTACCATAGACCAGAAGCTGGTATATGAAGAAACAGAGCATCATATCAAAACCAGGATTCCGTACCGTAAGAATGAATTTATCTGGCTGGATAAATCGGAAATTAGCTGGATTAATGACCATAAGACGATTTTTGCAGGATTGGAAAAGAAGAAGGAGTATGCAATTTTAGACCTGGAGGACCGTTTTCTTAGAAAAACTTCGGGGGAAGATTTATATAGGGAAAGCTATGACCCGGTACACAGGAACGTGCCAGACAGGAGCAGGAAAAGATACGCAGAAGAAGGGAGCAGAATTACAGGAAGGCACAACAGAACCTGGAAGCAGGGAGAAGAACCATACAGGGGCAAAGGAGGTAGAGAACCGGAGCAATTCAGAAAAAGAAGAAACAGTCCTGGGGCATGTATCTTATTGGTGGCATAGCTTCCGGCTATGGAGGTTATCTCTTGAACGTGTGTTATCAGCCCGGAAAGGATATCAATTATTTTTTAAACCGTCTGGATCAGGTGATGGTAGCCCCGTTTGCCAATTATTGGAACGAAACTTCTTTAAAAGCAATCATTTTGGGGATTTTTGTATATGTGATTGGTATGGTCATGTATGTCACCAGCCGGAAAACTATATGCCGGGACAGGAATTTGGTACCGCTGTTTTTGCAGATCCGAAAAAAGTGGCAAAGCAGTTTGCGGATAAAGATGAACACAATAACCTGATCTTATCCCAGAATGTCAGGCTGTCCATGAATACCAGAAAGACCAGGAGAAACCTAAATGTCCTGGTAATCGGAGGAAGCGGCGCTGGAAAAACCTTGTTCATGGTGAAACCCAATCTCCTTCAGTTAAGCAGGGCTTCCCAGATCATTACAGATCAAAGGGGAGATTTTAAGATGCTGCGGAGGTATGCTGAAAGCGCATGGATACCGGATACGGGTGCTGAACCTGGTGGAAATGGAGCAGTCTAACGGATATAATCCATTCCGCTATATCCGCTCTGAAACAGATATTGTAAAACTGGTTACCAACCTGATCAATAATACCACACCGAAAAACGCACAGCCCAGTGATCCATTCTGGGAGAAAGCCGAGTCTTTGTACTTGCAGGCCATTTTTCTTTATGTGTGGCAGGAGTGTGAAATGGAGAAAAGGAATTTCCGTATGGTTCTGCAGCTTTTGAATGAGGCGGAAGTCCATGCAGACGGTTCCCCTTCTGATTTAGACCGGCGTTTCCGCAGACTGGAGAGAAAAAAGGGAAGCAATCACCCTGCTTTAATCCAGTATAATAAAGTGGTCCGGGGTGCCGGAGATACGGTAAGGAGTATCATCATTTCCGCAAATGCAAGGCTGGGATTGTTACAGAACCCACAAATTTTGCGGATTCTGGATCATGATGAAATGGAGATTGAGGAGATTGGGCTTGGTGTTGACGGGGACAGAAACCGGAAGACTGCACTTTTTTGTGTAACGCCGGATTCGGATAAGAGTTATGCCTTTTTAATTGGTATGCTTTATTCCCAGATTTTCCAGGAATTGTATTACCAGGCAGACTTCCATTACAATGGAAAACTTCCCATTAACGTCAATTTTATGCTGGACGAATTTGCCAACGTGCCATTGCCAGATGACTACTGCAGCCTTCTTAGTACCATGCGTTCCAGGAATATTTCCTGTACCATTTTTATCCAAAACCTTGCCCAGATTAAGGCTTTGTTTGAGAAAACCTGGGAAACCATACCAGGTAATTGCGATTCCCTGGTATATCTTGGTGGGAATGAACAGTCTACGCATAAGTATATCAGTGAGTCCCTGGGAAAAGGAACCATTGATAAAAAAAGCAGTGGGGAAACCAAAGGCCGGCAGGGGAGCAGTTCCCGGAATTATGATGTGCTGGGGCGTGAGCTTTTGACACCGGACGAAACCCGAAAGCTGGATAACTCAGAGTGTATTTTGTTAATCAGGGGTTGTGATCCTATTATTGATAAGAAATACAATACTTTTGCACACTCCAGATTTTCGGAAACAGAAGATGGCGGGGCTGCGCCTTATATCCATGACAGAATGGCTGCCCAAAAACAGTCGGTACAGATTTTAAGTGAAGAATCCCTGGATTATTATAAGAAGAAAAAGGAACAGGGAGAAGATGTTCAGATTGTGGAACTGTCTTTTGATGAAATTTTTTCTTATGAGCCTATTCCTAAGAAGATTTTTTCGGAGGAAGAGCTGAAAGAGAACCAGAGGAAGAGAACGGTAGAGGAGGTGAGGCCGCCGAAGAAAACGGAAAAACCGGTACAGACAGAGGAAGAAAAACTTTCTGAATTATTGGAAAGCCATGTTTATAATGGGGAACAGTTGGGGGAAATCATGCTTGCTATTGGTGCTGGAATTTCGTATGATAAAATCCTTCAAATGGCAGATATAAAAAACAGTGCTGAAAAGATGAAGGAAATCCGTAAAAAATTTACAAAAGAAACAGCCTCGGATTAAAGAAGGCAGATTTTTGGAAACCTGTAGTTTTTGCATTACGCAGGGCAGGTTTTCAATCTGTCTTTTTGCGTAATGCGGTATCAATCACATGAAAAGGAGTAAAAAGATATGAAAATCAAAGAGGTTATCAGAAAGAAACAGAACCGCTTGAAAAAATCTCTACTGGGAGTCCTGGCAGTAAGCGCTGCCACTGTTTCCCTGTTCCCCCAGACGGTCATGGCTTCCGGGGTAAGTGACGTGACACAGCCGCTTATGAACTTAAAAACATTGGTAATCAGTATTATCGGTGCGGTGGGTGTGATTATCCTGGCAAAAAACGTGATGGAATTTGCACAGGCTTACCAGCAGCAGGACAGCTCTTCTATGAACAGTGCCATTAAAGGAATTGTTGCAGGGCTTATTATGGCAGCCATTTCCTCCGTTCTTACTTTCCTGGGAATCAGCTAAAACCGTTCTTCTTTTTGAGATAAGCAGATAAGAAGAGAGGTGAAGTGATGTTTAATTTAGGAGAGGCGATCCTTGCACTTTTGGAAATCGTGTTTGGATTTTGGAATAACCAGGTCAGCCTCGTATTTGAACTTTTAGGACAGTCCTACCGGGTTCAAAGGAGGCGGGCCCTGGGGGATCATTGAAGGGATTGAACCCCTTTTTGTTGGGATAGGCTCTGCCCTGGTAGTCCTTTTTTTCGTCATAGGGTTTTGTGCAGAGTCGGTAGATATCCGGGAAGAAATCCGGTTTGAAGCAATCCTTCGTATGTTTATCCGGGTTGCCATTGCGCAGTGGCTGGTATCTTATAACATTACCATTATGAAAGCCCTGTTTACTTCCTGTGGAAACCTGGTGGGGCATTTGGGGCAAAACCAGAGCGTGGAGTTATCCATTGACTCGGCGCAGGCAGAAGTAATCAAAGATTTGGGATTTGGAACCAGTATCGTGTTTTTGATACTTGCTGTTTTCCTGTCTTTAATCGTTATTATCTGTGGTTTCTTCCTGCTGTACAATGTTTATTTCCGCTTTTTGAAAATCATGGTAATTGTACCTTTTGGGGCGATTGCCAGCAGTACCCTGGCTGGAAACCGGGGGCTTAGCAATACCTTTGTAGCTATATGAAATATTTTATCAGTGTTGTTTTTGAGGCAGTCACAATGGCACTGGCAATCCTTTTGTGTAACCAGTTTATTTCCTCCGGTCTTCCGACCTTTACCGGAGATTATGAGGACTGGGCCAAAACCCTGATTTATTTGGGGGAAATGACCTTTACGGTTGCGCTGACGGTAGGCACTGTAAAAGGGGCGCAGAACCTGACTTCCAGGGCACTGGATTGTAGGAGGAAAGGATTGTGCAGGAAAAAGGGATACAGATGACACTTTTTGAATATTTTCAGGACGCGGAATGCTTCAGCCTTAAAGAAGCAGTGGCTTGTGTAGAACAGGTAAAAGAGGTAAAAGAACCCAGTATCCGGGCAAGAATTTATGAGGGAATAGAAAAGGGGCTTTTTTCCAGGGTAGCCAAAGGAGTCTATACGGTTACCAAAGAACAGGACGGAGAAGAGGTAACTTGTATGCTGGTTCAGGGAAATGGCAGGGATTTGAGCTTTTTAAAAGATGACAGTATAGATGCCATTATTACAGACCATGCTTATGACCTGAAAAAAAGCCTGAAAGGGGGAAACCGGGATTTTGCGGCCTATGAATGTTTTCAATATACGCAGGAAGACTTTGATGAAAAATACCGGGTGTTGAAAAAAGGGTGCTTTCTGGTAGAGTTCATGCCGGAAGAAAACGGGGAAAATTATGAATACCTCTATCAGATGAAAAAAATGGCGAAAGAAGCAGGACTTGAATATTATGCAAAAGTCGCCTGGAAAAAAGGAAATTTTGTTGCCAATACGGGAAGAAAATCCAAAAATACGGAAGAGATTGCATTTTTTACGAAAGGAAAGGCAAGGAATTTACGCCCAGATGCGAAAAAGGATAAGGCGGAGCCCGGAATATCCCACTATATGTCAGGCGCCAGGGAAATGCTTCCAACGGTCTTTGACATTGAACCGCCAGGGAAAAACTCCCGTATTCATCAGGCAGAAAAACCAGTGCAACTTTTGCAGCAGATCCTCGGATTTGTAACAGAAGAAAAGGAGTGGGTACTGGATCAGTTTGCAGGTTCGTTTTCCCTGGGGGAAGCAGCACTTTCCAGTGAACGGAATGCAATCTGCATTGAAATTAATGAAGAATATTTTGAAAAGGGAAAAGAAAGGCTTCTGTCTGCAAAGGGCAGGAGCCGGTAGGAAAGGAGGATATGTAATGGAACAGGAAGAAAAACTCAGCCTGGATTTTGGCAATGGGGAGATCTATGAGGTCTGGCTGGAAGTTGCCACTTATCCGGCTGATAAAAACATCAAAGTTTGTGTGTATACGGAAAAAGAGGAAGAGATATGGAAACTTTTTGAATTGACCACAGATATGGGAATTCCGCTGGAAAAGAACCAGACCTTTTTGCTCCCAGGCTATGATCTGGAGCAGATCGTAGAATTTATCAAAAAAAACGGGATTGGACAGTTAAAAGAAGAAATCTGCTGTTCTGGCTGTATGGAATATCCACTGTTTGAATTTCAGGAAGAAACTTTAAAGAAATTGGACCGGAGGGATATGCAGCCTATGAGCAGGCATACCAGGAACGGGGAGAAGTAAAGAATCCAGAATTTCAAAAGGAAATCAAAACAGCAGATTTTCAATGGGCGTATGAAACCGAAGAACTGGCATTGCGGGTAGATTATTACGCAATGAACCAGAACCTTTATGTGGAACTGTATAGTAAGGAAGATGGGGCGTGGGAACCGTTTTCAGATTTGACCGTAAACCTTCCCGGATATTGCCTGGAACCTGGAACTGCCTGTATCAGCGGTGATTTTAGTAAGGAAAATATCCAATTTATTCAGGAGCATGGACTGGGAACTTTGCTTCCCTGGAAGGCACAATCCGGTATGGGGCAGTACGCGGTGGTGAAATTTCATCTGGAGGAGCTGCGTAAGTTTGACCAGGCTGGGGTTGCCGCCTTTTGCAATCAACATGGATTACAGAAAACCATGCAGGAAGAGCGAAGACAGAGCAGATAAAAAACAGATACAGGAGGTTATGTATGGAGATTGAATTAAGTGAGGACCTACAGCATTATAAAGAATCCCTGGTTCTAGGACTTACAGCAAAACAGTTTTTGTTTTCGGCATTGGCATTGGGCGTAGGAACTGGGATTGTCCTGCTTTTGTATGAAAAAATCGGGATTACTTTGAGCTGTTATGTGGCAACCCCTTTTGTTGTACCTCTGGCACTGACTGGGTTTTATAACTATCATGGGCTGACATTCTGGCAGTTTGCAGAAGATGATTTATTTTTCCTTTTTTAACCGCCCTTTGGTGTATGGCTCTACGGAATCGGTGCAGGAACTGAAACAGATTTATATGGAAACCCGTCAGGAAGAAGAACGGGAAGTACAGCAAAGGAAAAAGGAACAGAAAAAAGAGAAGAAAGGTGGTGATGTCAACGTGGTGAAAAAGAAGGCAATCCGTATGGGAATTGTAACGGTAGTGATGATTGTACTTGGTGCGGCAGCAGCGGTGTGGTATAAGATGTACCGTTGACCAGAATATTCAATCAAGGCGTGAAATAGCGCCTGCTCTCCATTTCAGGAGAGGGATACACAGACATGTAGCGGCAGATGGAAGCTGCTGTGTTTGTGGTCCCATCTGCCTGAAAGGAGGAAATTAGAGATTGTCAATTTTTTCAGATAAGTTTGACCAGTTAAAAAAAGCAGATAAAGCAGTAAAATCCCCGAAATATCTTCAGGAAGTCATGGGGATTGGGAGAATTGCAGAAAATGGCATTTTTGAAGTAGGGAAGGGGATATATTCCAGGACATACCGTTTTTTGGATATTAACTATGTAACCGCAGGTGCAGAAGAACAGATGCGGATTTTAAAGCAGTATTGTAAGACGGTAAATGCCATTGATATATATTTTCTTATTACCATTTTTAATCGGAATAAAAAATATGCAGGATTTCCGGGAGCATGTACTTTTCCAGGAAAAAGGAGATGGTTTTAACTGGCTGCGTGGAAGTTATAATCAGATTATTGAAAAGCGCATTGTAGATGGAAGGCAGGGGATTGAGCAGGAAAAACTGCTGACTGTATGTGTAGAACGGAAATCCTACGAACAGGCAAAAGCATTTTTTGCCACTTTTGAAGCTACCTTAAAACAGAACTTTGGAGAACTTGGTTCCTGCATTGAAGAATTAAATGCAGAAGAGCGGCTGCGGGTACTTTTCAATTTTTACCGTATAGGGGAAGAAGAACAATTCTCCTTTGATTTCAGACAGGCGTTAAAAAAGGGCGGTGATCCTAAAAATGATATTTCACCAGGGTATATGCAGTTTTACCCAGGTTATTTTGAAACGGAACGGAAAAAATGCAGGGCATTATTCATTAAAAAATATCCGTCTTCTTTATCGGATACCTTTTTAAATGAGATTACCAGTCTTCCGGTTCATAGCATCACTACAATCTGCATTGTACCAGTACCAAAAGAACTGGCAAATAAGGTTCTTCAGAAGAAATATCTGGGCATTGAAAATGATATTTTAAAGCAGCAGAGAGTCCGTAATAAAAATAACGACTTTTCCAGTGACATTTCTCATATCAAGAAAGTCCAGAAGGAGAAGATTGTAAATCTTATGGACGACGTGCGGGAAAATGACCAGAACCTGTTTTATACAGGGGTTAATTTCTTGATCATGGCAGAGGACAAGAAGGAGTTAGACAGTGTAACCGAAACCATTAAAAATATCGGCAATGGACGCATGTGCCAGATTGAAACCCACTATTATCAGCAGAGGGAAGCTATGAATACCATACTTCCAGTGGGAAACCGGCAGATCAGCACAATGCGGACCATGCTCACCAGGGATATTGCAGCCCTTCTTCCCTTTAATGTACAGGAATTAAACGAAAAGTCCGGCGTCTGCTATGGCATTAACCAGGTTTCTCATAACCTTTGCATTGGAAACCGGAAAAAACTGGCAAATGGAAATGGAATGGTATTCGGTGTCCCCGGCTCCGGAAAATCCTATTTCAGTAAGTCGGAAATGCTGCAGGTGTTCTTAGGAACAGATGATGATATTATCTGTATCGATCCGACACTGGAATATTTTGATATTGCAGAAGCCTGGGAAACCAGGCGGCAATCATTAACCTGTCTACCTATACAAAGAATTACATCAATCCTTTGGAGATGGATGTCTGGGCGCTGGATTTAAACGATTCCAGGGATATATCCGAGATAAAGGGGAATTTATGCTGGGGCTGTGTGAACAATGTTACGGGGATAATCTAAACAGCCGCCATAAATCCATTATAGACCGTTGTGTACGAAAGCTGTATATCGACATTGCAAAGGCAAGGGAAAAGCATATCCCTACCATGTCAGAATTTTATGAGTTATTGTTGGAGCAGCCAGAAGAAGAGGCAAAGGACATTGCTTTATCGTTGGAGCTGTTTGTAAATGGCTCTTTAAATATTTTCAATAACCATACCAATGTGAATGTACAGGCAAGGTTCATTGTCTATGGTACCAGGGACCTGGGGAAAGAGCTGGGAGCCATTTCCACTCTGGTCATGCTGGAAAATATCAGTGCCAGGATTGCAGAAAACGCAAAGAAAGGAAGGGCAACCTGGCTTTATATAGATGAGTTCCATACGGTTCTTGACCGGGAGTATAGTGCGAAATTTTTTGTTCAGCCTCTGGAAAAAAGTGAGGAAGCAAGGGGGACTATGCACAGGAATCACCCAAAATTTGGTTGATATGCTGCAGAACTATACAGCCATGACCATGCTGGGGAACAGTGAGTTTATTGCCCTGTTAAAGCAGTCCAATGTAGACAGTCAGGAATTATCCACTGCAGCAGGAATTCCAGAAGCACAATTAAAATATGTAGATAATTCTCCTTCCGGTACGGGGATCATTAAGTATGGAAATACCTGTATTCCATTTGATAACCGTATGGAAAAAGAAGCCAATCCGCTGTATGCGCTTTTCAATACCAACCTTCACGAAAAGGCGTTGCAGACAAAGCAGGAGTAATGTAATCTGAAAGGAACTTTTTCTTTTATCTGTAAAGGAAAAGGTATGACAGACGAGAAAAAATTAGGCAACAGCAAAAATTATAAGTCGGTAAAGTAGAAAAAGGATAGGACAAAAAGAGTGCAGTTCTTTTATCAGGCACTCTTTTGTATATCATGGGAAAGGTGGCAGAATGGCTGAAACATATCAAATAGAAATGAATTTAGAACAGTTGGAAAGACTTTTAAAAAATCTGCCGGAGGGAATTATGCTGGAGATTTGTTTTGGAAAGGAAGAACATGGAGAAGACACATAAAATAGATGTGGTAAGTATACGCCTGGTGGAAGAACCTCCTCTATACAGTAGTAAAGAATTAAAAAATCCCTGTGATGTGGCAGAACTCTTTCAGGATTTTTTAAAAGATTGTGACCGGGAAATGTTCTGTATTTTAAACCTTCGGACAAAAAACCAGGTTATTAATGTCAACGTAGTAGGTATGGGAACGTTAAATAGTGTACTGGTTCACCCAAGAGAAGTATTCAAATCTGCGATTTATCCAATGCCAGCAGTATCATTTTGGCACATAACCACCCTTCCGGTGATCCAGAACCAAGCAGGCATGATATAGAAGTGACAAAGCGATTGGCAGAAGCCGGCAATCTTATGGGGATTGAGGTGTTGGATCATATCGTGGTGGCTGAGAACCGGTATTTTAGTTTCAGGGAAGAAAACATACTGCCAGAATACTTTCAAATGGAAGAAGTAGCAGCAGAGCAATCTCTTCCTTATGTAAAGAGTGAGAAAGAGAAGGTACATTAATTATTGCAACAGTGAAATACATTGACTGGTTTTGACAGAACATGTATAATAAAATAAGAAACAGAAAATAAAAGTAGCTAAATAGACAAATATCGTCAAAGTGTAAACATAAAATTCTTGACGAACAGGTTGTATTATGCTATAATCCCAAATCTTGAAGGAGTATACATGGCAAAGAAAAAAGTTTATGCTGTAAAAAAGGGTAAGCAAACCGGTTTGTTTTATTCATGGAATGAGTGTAAAGAGTCGGTAAGTGGATATCCGGGAGCAGAGTATAAAGGTTTTGAAACAGAAGAGGAAGCGAAAAACTATTTAGAGAATAGGATACAAGAAATTAAAAAAGTAGATATAGAAGAGAACACAACAAACCAGTTAGTTGTATATGTAGATGGTAGTTTTGATGAGAAAATAGGAAAATATGCTTTTGGGTGTATTATTCTTACACCAAGAGGAGAAACTATTAGAGAATCAGGAAATGGAAATGAACCGGACTCTTTAGCAATTAGAAATGTTGCTGGTGAAATGCTTGGTGCTATGTATGCAGTACAATGGGCAATTAAGAATGGTTATCATAACTTAGACTTCGTTATGATTATGAAGGAATTGAAAAGTGGGCTCAAGGAGAATGGAAGGCAAAGAATACACTTACTCAGAAATATGCAAATTTTATGAAGAGTAAATCAGATATTCTAAAAATTTCTTATCAAAAGGTAAAAGCTCATTCTGGAGATCATTATAATGAAGAAGCAGATAAATTAGCCAAAGCTGCTTTAACAGAAGGTAATGGGATTCCTAAAGTTAAAAGAGGCGATTTTTGGTTTACAGTTGAGGGAATTTCAGATGAAGATTTGTCAACAGTTATAGCACTTGCTGTTGATGAAATTGGAAAAGACAATCTAATTATAGATGAAAAAAAGATTGCTCATGGAAAAGCAGTTTCTTTAAAATGTAACAAAAGTAAAGATAGAGTAGTTGTGACACATTATCAAAAGCATAATAAAGTAGTAATGCAAGGAAGACCAGAAGTGTTATTTTCTACTATTATTGGATATATTACTGAATTAATAGAAGTAGAAGAAATTCCTAAAATTTTTAATGACACATATAATCTTAACATAGATAAAGACGAGGTTCGCTCTGAATTTCAGTTTTATATGCCAAATGCTTATGATAAGCTACCGTCTAAGAAAATGGAAAGATCTCTTCATCAGGCTGTGTATAATTTAAAGGTCACAGATGATATGTTTGATGGAACATATTTGGCTCAGCCGGCAATTCGTGTTGTAGAAGCACAATTAAAAATAGCATTAATAGAATGTGGTATTATACCAAATGCGCAGTACATCAAAGAAAATCATTTTGATATGTTTGATAAAATAGGTGTAAAATATAAGCTGAAACCAGAGAGATATGGAAATGCAAAGCCTGAGCAGGTAAAGTATATTGGAAATATTTATACGTTTTATAACAGCAATCGCCATCCAATAGAACATTGGGATGACCCTACAGCACCAATTGATACTACAAAGATGCTGGATATAAAAGGTGCTCATGATTTGATTAAAAGAGCATTGGCGATTATTGATGAATATTATGAAGTGATTTAGAAATTAGGAGAAAGGAGTAAGTTAGATGAATAACTTTGATATGATTGTGATAAGTGAAGAAAAAGAAAATATTCTTGTGGTTATGAAGACTAGCGAGCCTCCTTTTGATTACCTTGCAGAGATTGAGGCTTCGCTAAGGGAAAAACACTATATCGGTGTAGTAATGATTGATGAATTGCTACATAGTGGGAATACGGAAGAACGGTTTATTCAGGGATACTTTGATGGTGCCCGGTTTGACAGTGGGCAATTTGCCTTTGAGCTTGTTCCGAAAAAGAGCAAATTAAGGGAACCTGTTTGTTTTTACTTGCATCAAGACAGGGAAAGCCTTGAATATTCTATTTTAACGACCAGACAGCAGAAGCTGATTGAGCATGGCTGTATCATTTAAAAAGAAAATAAGAAGTAACACAAAGAGCATTATCGCTAAAAACGGTAGTGCTTTTTTTTTGTGCATAAAAAGGAGGTATTGCTACGTGGAAAAAGGTGAGATGGGCGAGAATGCCACCGGACGTTTGACAACGTATTATGTGGCAGAATGTATGGAATTTAACCGCTATGGAGAATACAGGGAGGATATCCACAGTGCAGAAGAGGCAGTAAAGATCTATCAGAGTATTCCTTCTGAAAGGTTGAATGCAGGAAAAGGAATTGGGCTTCATGTGGAGGAAGAAGATGGTATTCCATTGGAATTTTCCCTGGTTTATAACGGGGAGTTGGATGTGGATCTTTTTGAGAGATATCTATGATCAAAACCAATACCCAGAGGTTTTTATAGCTGCCAGGGAACTGAGTGCTTATCTTCCGGAAACAAAAGTCATTGATACCAAAGGGTTTTTAACAGAGAAAACCTTGGAGGCTACTGTTTTGCAGATGAAATGATTAAACTGGAAAAAAATCTTGACCCTGATTTTTACCATACCTTTTATCCGAAAGAAGCAGAACATAAGGAAGCTATTATATGGAAAGCCTTATGTCAAGACGGAAAAGAGGAATACAGCAGGTGGCTGGGAAGCAAGATATTTGAGCAGAAATCAGAGTTGAAAGAACAGGCAGACAAGCTAAAGACAACACTGGAACAGGTAAAACTTATTCCGCCGGTGGACTTGAAACCCTTTGTGTATGTGCGGATCAGTGAACACCCGGACATTCCATTGGAAGAAGCCATGCCATTAAATCAAGCGGTAGAATTGTTCGGAAAGCTGGATCGGCAGGCAGTGGAAGAGAAAGATATGGCAGGTTATTACAAAACACATTTTGAAATCTGTTTTCTCTCAGAGGGGGAAGTCATGTCTTATACCGGGCGCCAGGATTTTGGTGACGGGGAAGGAAATCTGCTGGATCATGTAAAAGCATTTGCAGATTATTATCTCCATACAAAAGAAGGGCAGCAGCTTATGAAACAGACCGCCAGGACAACAGAAGAATGGGAACATGAACAACAGCAAATGAGATGGGTACTGGAGGAGATGCTTCCTACCCTTCAGTATTTCTGCAACCTGGAAAAACTGGAAACAGCGGTTCTGGAAGAACAGGAAATAGAAAAGAAAGTCCCTTTACTGACGCAGGGGGACGCATCACGAAAAGCATATCAGGAAGCCATGCTTGCCTATATCCGGGAAAGCAGGATTGCATTAAATACAGGGAAGGAGCTGCCTTGTATGCCGGATATCCGGGATTTTGCAACTGCCTGTCCGGATAAATCATACAAAGAACAGGTTATGGAAGAGATACGACAGGAAGCAGAGTCATACGGTATGACCGTAGAAGCGTATGCAGCAAATGGATATGAGCCGCCAAAAAGGGGCGGCAGATAAAATTAGGAAAGGAGGCGGAGTTTTGGCCATGTAAAAGATATCTTCCCTCCTGAAAAAAATTGGATTTAGAAAAAACAGCAATAGAACGTATCCGCACTGCCAGCCAGATGTCCCTGCAACATTATGGGCTTCCTTTGGTAGTGACGGACAGTGGAGGAAAAGACAGCGCCGTATGCAGGGAACTGGTACGGCGTTCCGGCGTGCCAGTTGAACTGATGCACAACCTGACTACTGCAGATGCCCCACAGACTATTTATTATGTGAGGGAACAGTTTCAGAAGGCAGAACAGGCCGGTATAACTTGTAGTATCAATAAACCTTACTATAAAGGGCAGCGGATAACTATGTGGAGCCTGATCCCCATGAAAATGATCCCTCCTACCAGGACTATCCGGTATTGTTGTGAGGTTCTAAAAGAAAATGGTGGGGCTGGGCGTTTTTATCACCACAGGTGTCCGGTGGGCAGAAAGCCGAAAGCGGAGGAAAAACAGGGGGATTTATGAAAACTTTGTCCCAAAATGGAAAAAACGTGACCATTATTTTAAATAATGATAATGATGATACCAGGCGACTCTTTGAATCATGCCTGTCAAGGGGCAAACACGTATGCAATCCCATTGTTGACTGGAGTGACCAGCAGGTCTGGGAGTATATCCAGGCAGAGAAAATACCCATGAACCCTCTTTACGAAATGGGATTTCACTGGTTGGCTGTGTAGGCTGTCCTATGGCAGGAAAACAAAGATACCGGGAGTTCCGCATCTTCCCGACCTATGAGAGGGCTTACCGGCGGGCTTTTGCTAAAATGCTGGAGTTAAGGAAAGCTGCAGGAAGGCAGTGCAATTCCCGCTTATGGTCAGATGTAGATGCTTTTTTCCGTTGGTGGATGGAGGATCCTGGTATCCCCGGACAGTATGAATTGTCCTTTCATGAAGATACCAATGAGATTTATTATGACTATTTGTAGTGGAAGGAGGAGGAATTATCGCAAAATATCAATTATCTTTTGGACTGCAGTATGAAGCCTGGATGCTGGAAATCCGTATTCCGGACTGGCTGGAGTTTCCTTCTAAGGAGCAGGCACTAAAATATGGTGAGCAAGCTGAGGTTTCCGTTTTCTTAAAAGCGGAAGCTATTTTTTTGCTCTTTGATGGCAGTAAGGAGAAGATTTTACCGCAGCAGACGGAACTTTATCAGTTTTCCTACCTGAAAGAAAAGACTTATGACAGACTGGGACCGCCACTTTCCCCGGAAGACATAGACCATTTGGTAGAAGTGGGGGAATTGGAGCAGGTACTGTTCAGTGAAAAATATATCCTGACAGAAGATGATTACCAGGAATTTTCCGGAAACCTTATGGAAGCCTTTCAGGAATTGGAAAAGGAGTACGGTCCACCACCCAGAAGGAAAAGGAACAGGGGGTATCTGTTTCAGGCGCTCTGGTATCAGGCAGAAGAATTAAACCCCGGAGAGGGGGACTGCTTTGGAGATTAAGGTAAAAAAAGAAAAAGAGCCGGAGCTGAAATTAAAAAAAGAAGCCCAGGTGACGGTGCATAAGAAAAATCCTATTTTATCTGCAAAGGAAAAGAAAGCTGCTTTTACCTCTAAGCCGGTGGCCGATCTTTTAGGGCAGAGAAAGAAAAAAGAAGGGGCAGAAAAAGGGAAACAGCCGAAGCAGGGCAGAGAAGCGCTGTTT
>ENA-OQIM01000137-OQIM01000137.1-human-gut-metagenome-genome-assembly--contig:-NODE-137-length-24360-cov-1.585235_pt1 | contig 24360 bp, 45 predicted proteins | sample MGYA00242579_ERZ504744 | MGnify/ENA primary metagenome ERZ504744 (study PRJEB26092, sample SAMD00036441) | human gut metagenome | host: Homo sapiens | study: EMG produced TPA metagenomics assembly of...
ATTATATAATGAAAGAATTTATCATTAACGAAAACGAGGCCGGACAGCGTTTTTGACAAATATTTGGCCAAGCTTCTCCGTGAAGCTCCAAAGAGCTTTTTTCTACAAAATGATGAGGAAAAAAAATATCACGCTCAATGGAAAAAAAGCCACCGGGAATGAAAAGCTGTTTTCAGGAGATCATGTAAAACTGTTTTTAAGTGATGAAACATTTGAAAAATTCAGCGGAAATGATTCTGCTCCACGGGCACATTATGCTCTGGATATCATTTACGAGGATGAAAATATCCTGTTGATCAACAAACCGGCAGGAATGCTTTCTCAGCCTGCTGATGACGGAACCCCTTCACTGGTAGAATATCTGACTGGCTATCTTCTGAAAAATGGCTCTCTTACAGAGAATGATCTGAGAACCTTTCGTCCTTCCGTATGCAACCGCCTTGACCGCAATACCAGCGGGCTTATAGCGGCAAGGCAAAAGCCTTTCCGGTCTGCAGGAACTTTCAGGGATGTTCAAGTCCAGGGAACTTCATAAATATTACCTCTGTCTTGTGGAGGGAGTTTTAAAAGAAGAAAGATATATCAAAGGTTATCTGGCAAAAGATAAAAAAGCAATAAAGTAACCATCTATAAACAAGAGAAAGAAAATGCCCTTCCAGTGGAAACAAAGTATTATCCGTTGGGTACCAATGGAACCCGTACCCTTCTTAAGGTTGAACTGATCACAGGACGTGCACATCAGATTCGTGCTCACCTTGCTTCGGAGGGACATTCGGTTGTTGGTGATCCCAAATATGGAAAAGCCGATAAAAAACTGAAAGGACAGCTGCTTCATTCTTTTCGAATGGAGTTTCCATCTATGAAAGGAAGCCTGTCATATTTATCCGGGAAGGTCTTTACGGCACCGCTTCCGGAAATCTTTCTCAGAACACTAAAAGAGGAAAAGTTGGAGGAGAGTTATTATGAAAATCTGGAATGAAATATGGGATTACGTCAAGATGATCATCATCGTGGTAGTTGTAGTCCTGGTTATCAACAATGTAGTACTGATCAATGCAAAGATCCCGTCAGAATCTATGGAAAATACCATTATGACCGGAGATCGTATCTTTGGCTATCGTCTGGCCTATGGTCTGAATATGGATGTATTTGGTCACGAGATCTCAAAAAAATGGAAAGATCCGGAACGCTTTGACATTGTGATCTTCAAATATCCGGATGATGAGTCCCAGCTGTTCATCAAACGTATCATGGTCTTCCCGGAGATAAAGTAGAGATCAAAGATGGTAAAGTTTATATCAATGATTCAGAGACACCTCTGGATGATTCCTTTGTGTCGGAAACTCCTCTTGGAAGCTTCGGACCATACGAAGTACCGGAAAACTGTTACTTTATGATGGGAGACAACCGTAACAATTCCAAGGATTCCCGATACTGGCAGAATACATATGTACAGTTTGATCAGATCGTCGGAAAAGCGGAGATCCGTTATTTCCCATCCATCAAACTTCTAAATTAAAGGGCAGACTTTATGGCAACATGGAACAGCAGAGGACTTCGTGGTTCTACTCTGGAGGAACTTATCAATCGTACCAATGAGCAGTACAGGGAAAAGGGACTGGCCCTCATCCAGAAAATCCCGACGCCGATCACTCCGGTTAAAATGGATAAAACCTCCCGGCATATCACGCTGGCATATTTTGAACAGAAAAGTACCGTAGATTATATCGGAGCAGTACAGGGAATCCCTGTCTGCTTCGATGCAAAAGAATGCTGTGTAAAAACTTTTCCCCTTGCGAACATTCATCCTCATCAGGTAGCATTTATGGATGAGTTTGAAAAGCAGAAGGGGATTGCTTTTTTTCTGATCTATTTCAGCGCAGATAATGTTTTTTATTATCTTACCCTTCGTAAGCTGAAGGAATTCTGGAAAAGGATGGAAGATGGCGGGCGAAAAAGTTTTCGTCGGGAAGAGCTGGACGAAGGAATTTTATCTTTCCGGAAAAAATGGATTTCTGGTTCCATTATCTGGAAGGGATCCAGGAAAGATCTGCAATTACGGGATTGACTTTTGGAAAGGTTTCCTATATAATCAAATTAAGTTTTCTGTGGTAGCATGGTAGTGAATTAAAGTGGAACACAGAAAATCTCAAAACGTGTTACGGAGGAAATGAACATGCAGCGTATTTTTCATACACCTGAAGGTGTGCGGGACATTTATGGAGAGGAATGCAGCCGCAAAAACGGCTCCAGAGGGAGCTCCACCAGGTGTTTTCAAGATATGGATATGAAGATATAGAAACACCGGGATTTGAGTATTTTGAAGTGTTCAGCAATGAAGTAGGAACGATCCCATCCAAGGATTTATATAAATTTTTTGACAGAGAGGGAAACACACTTGTTCTCAGACCTGACTTTACACCGTCTGTTTCCAGAGCATGTGCAACTTATTTTGATCCGGAAAAAGGACCTGTAAGACTTTGTTATACCGGAAATACATTTATCAACAATTCCAGTTACAGAGGTCAGATGAAGGAAAATACTCAGATGGGTGTTGAGCATATGGGAGATGATTCTGCAGCAGCAGATGCTGAGATCCTTGCTATGACCGTGGAGTGTCTGAAGGCAGCAGGACTTACCGAATTCCAGGTTAGCGTAGGCCAGGTAGATTATTATAAATCCCTGCTTGCAGAGGCAGATCTGGAGCCGGAGATAGAAGAGCATCTTCGTGAGCTGATTTCTCAGAAGAATTATTTTGGTGTGGAAGAGCTTCTTAAGGGACAGAATTTAGGCGATAACCTTTCCAAAGCTTTTACTGAACTGCCTCAGATGTTCGGTTCAGCAGAAGTGCTGGAAAAAGCAAAAAACTCACCTCCAATCCGGAAGCACTTTCTGCAGTAAAACGACTGGAAGAAATTTATGAGATCCTGAAAGTATACGGCTGTGAGAAATACATTGCTTTTGATTTTGGAATGCTCAGTAAGTTCCGTTATTATACAGGGATCATTTTCCAGGCCTATACATATGGAACCGGTGAACCCCTGATCAAGGGCGGACGCTACAACGAATTGATGAAGCATTTCGGAAAACCGGCTTCTTCCATTGGATTTGCCATTGTGGTCGATAACCTGATGCTCGCGCTTTCCAGACAGAAGCTGACCGTTCCGGCTGGCGATAAAACCATTGTGATCACTTATGATCCGGGAAATCTGAAAAAAGCGATCCAGGAAGCAATGGAGCTTCGGAATAAAGGTAAAAAAGTGGCATTGTGCCCGGCAAAGGAGGAGCAGGACTGATGAGATATCTTACATTTGCCCTCACAAAAGGGCGTCTGGCCAACAAAACACTGGATATGTTTGAGAAGATCGGTATTACATGTGAGGAGATGCGTGACAAAGATTCCCGAAAGCTGATCTTTACCAATGAGGAACTGAAGCTGAAGTTTTTCCTTGCAAAAGGTCCGGATGTGCCGACTTATGTAGAGTATGGTGCAGCAGATATCGGTATCGTAGGTAAGGATACCATTCTGGAAGAAGGAAGAAAGCTATATGAGGTTATGGATCTTGGATTTGGAGCATGCCGCATGTGCGTATGCGGCCCTGAAAGCGCCAGAGAAGTCCTGAATAACAATCAGCTGATCCGTGTAGCTACAAAATATCCAAATATTGCAAAGGATTACTTCTATAACAAAAAGCATCAGACTGTGGAGATCATTAAGCTGAACGGTTCCATCGAGCTTGCACCGATCGTAGGACTTTCCGAGGTTATCGTGGATATCGTGGAAACCGGAAGCACCCTTCGCGAGAATGGCCTGAAGGTGCTGGAAGAAGTCTGCCCGCTGTCTGCACGTATGGTAGTCAATCAGGTCAGCATGAAAATGGAAGATGAACGGATCCGCAAACTGATCACAGAACTTCGAGGTGTGATCAAATAAACTGAATAACAGATGAACCTCCAAATACAGAAAGAAGGCAGAATTTATTATGCGTAAGGTAAAACTCACCAAAGAATCTACAAAAGATATTCTGGAAACTCTCTTAAAAAGAAGCCCTAATAATTATGGAAAATACGAGGATGCAGTAGCAAATATCCTTGCCAAAGTAAAAGCAGAGGGAGATACCGCGTTATTTGCATTTACCAGAGAATTTGATAAAGTCGAAGTGACAAAGGATATGATCCGTGTAACCCCTGAGGAGATCGAGGAAGCATACAAGCTGGTAGATCCTTCCCTGATCGATGTGATCAAAAAGCATTGGTGAATATCCGCAGCTATCACGAAAAGCAGCTTCAGAACAGCTGGTTCACAAGCACAACAGACGGAACCATGCTTGGTCAGAAGGTAACTGCTCTGAACTGTGTAGGTGTTTACGTTCCCGGTGGAAAGGCTGTATATCCGTCTTCCGTGCTTATGAATATCGTTCCTGCAAAAGTTGCCGGTGTTGACCGTATTGTAATGACAACACTCCTGGAAAAGACGGAAAAGTAAATCCAAGCACACTTGTTGCTGCCAACGAAGCCGGAGCAGATGAAATCTATAAAGTGGGTGGTGCACAGGCCATCGGAGCACTTGCATATGGAACCGAGAGTATTCCAAAGGTTGACAAGATCGTAGGACCCGGAAATATTTTTGTTGCGCTTGCAAAAAAGGCAGTTTATGGATACGTAAGCATTGATTCTATTGCCGGTCCAAGCGAGATCCTCGTTCTTGCAGATGAGACTGCAAATCCTCGTTATATTGCAGCAGATCTTCTTTCTCAGGCAGAACATGATGAGATGGCATCTGCGATCCTGATCACAACAAATGAGGAATTTGCAGATCAGGTAGATAAAGAAGTCAGAGGTTTTGTTGAGGTACTTTCCAGAAAATCCATTATTGAGAAATCCCTGGAGAACTTTGGTTATATCCTGATCGCAGAAGATATGGACGAGGCCATTGAGGCTGCCAATGAAATTGCTTCTGAACATATGGAGATCGTCACAAAGAATCCTTTTGAAGATATGATGAAGGTACGAAATGCAGGTGCGATCTTTATCGGAGAGCACAGCTCTGAACCCCTTGGAGATTATTTTGCAGGACCAAACCATGTACTTCCTACCAATGGAACTGCCAAATTTTTCTCCGCACTTTCTGTAGATGATTTTATCAAAAATCCAGTATTGTATATTATTCCAGGGAAGCACTCCGAAAGATCCACAAGGACATCATCCAGTTTGCCACATCGGAACAGCTGACTGCACACGCAAATTCCATTGCAGTCCGTTTTGAGGAAGAGGACAAGGAGAACGAATAATGGCAAGAGAAGCACTGATCGAAAGAAACACAAAAGAAACGCAGATACGTCTGCAGCTGAATATTGATGGAACAGGAAGTTCCGATATTGATACAGGTATTGGCTTTTTTGACATATGCTGGACGGTTTTACGCGCCATGGACTGTATGATCTTACGCTGAGAGTCCACGGTGATCTGAATGTAGATGATCATCACACCATTGAAGATACAGGGATCGTCCTTGGAAATGCTATCCGTGAGGCAGTTGGCGACAAAAAAGGGATCAAACGTTACGGCAGCTGTATCCTTCCTATGGATGAAGTGCTTGTGCTCTGCGCAGTAGATCTTTCCGGAAGACCTTATCTTGGATGGGATGCAGAGTTTTCTACGGAAAAAATAGGAGATATGGCTACAGAGATGGTAAAGGAATTCTTTTATGCAGTATCCTATTCCGCAGCAATGAATCTTCACATCAAGGTTCTTTCCGGAGGAAACAGCCATCATGTGGCAGAGGCCATGTTTAAAAGCTTTGCGAAAGCCCTTGATGCAGCAACACAGTACGATTCCCGGATCACAGACGTGCTTTCTACCAAGGGAAGCCTCTGATACATAAAGGAGACCACTTATGAACAAACAGTTGATCCCATGCCTTTATCTTCATTCAGAAAAGGCGGTAACCGGATTTGGACAGAGAAATCTTTTCGGAGACGGAAATGTAGAAACACTTGCAAAATTTTACGGTGACAATGGGCAGATGAGCTTCTGGTATTTGACTTTTCTTCCGCAGATGCAGAGCATGACCGTGCGATCGGAAAAATCCGTGATATCTGTCAGGTATCTGAGATCCCGGTGATCGCAGCGGGAAATATCAAACGTATGGAAGATGTAAAAAAGCTGATCTATGCGGGATGTGCTAAAGTTGTACTGAATTTTTCGAAAGAGAATAATATCAAGCTTCTGGAAGAAGTATCCCGGCGCTTTGGAAAAGAGCGTATGATGATCAGCATCTCTGATCTGAGAGAATTCACAGAAAATCAGGGTCTGATCGAAACATATGCAGATACTGTTCTGGCTTTGGACACTGTCGAAAATGAAATTGCAGAGATTTCTCAGATTTCCATTGTTCTTCATACCGATGAAAACAGATCTGAGAACGTTCTGGAGCTTTTAGGAGAACCAGCTGTGTCCGGACTTTGCGGTGCTTATGTAAGCAGTCTTGAAAATGATCTGCATACATTTAAGGAAACCTGCGAAGAAGCCGGAATTCCGGTAAACACATATAAAAGTAATATTGCATGGTCGGACTTTAAATTAAACAGTGACGGAATGGTTCCGGTTATTGTCCAGGATTACCGGACGGATGAAGTACTGATGCTGGCCTATATGAATGAGCTTGCTTTTAACACAACATTGAAGCTTGGAAAATGACATACTGGAGTCGTAGCCGGAATGAGCTCTGGACCAAAGGTCTGACATCCGGACACGTACAGTATGTAAAGTCTCTTACCATTGACTGTGATAATGATACGATCCTTGCCAAAGTGGAGCAGGTTGGCGCAGCCTGCCATACAGGAAACCGTACCTGTTTCTTCAAACCGCTGATGAAAAAGAGTACGATGATACCAACCCACTTCACGTGTTCCAGAATGTGTATGATGTGATCACTGACCGAAAAGAACATCCAAAGGAAGGTTCCTATACCAATTATCTTTTTGATAAAGGAATCGACAAGATTTTGAAAAAAGTCGGTGAAGAATGCACAGAGATCGTCATTGCAGCCAAAAATCCGGATAAAGAAGAGATTAAATACGAAATTTCAGATTTTCTTTATCATATGATGGTACTCATGGTGGAAAAAGGAGTCAGCTGGGAAGAAATCACCAAAGAATTGGTAAAAAGATAAATTATATATCATTCAGGAAAAAAAGTTTTTGTACGTCGGATCAGAATGAACGGTTACGAAAGCTTTTTCTGTTTTCCCGGAATCTTAAAAGAATATGTACAATTTCGGTTAGGCATGATATACTTATCGTCAAAAAGTGCGGAAATATAAAAAAGGAAAAGGGAAACAACCAATGATCAAAATTGATGACTGGGTGATTGAAAAAGGAGAGAAAGCACAGGGAAAAATTAAGATCACAGGATACGGCATAGCAATGCCGGCAACTGTGATATGCGGAGTGAAAGACGGACCGACGATACTGATCACAGCAGGAATACACAGTGCGGAGTATGTAGGAATCCAGGCGGCAATGGAACTTGCAAAAGAATTTCAACCGGAAGAACTGAAGGGAAATGTGATCATCGTTCCACTGGTCAATGTCAGCGGCTTTGAGCATCGCACCATGAGTCTGGTCTATGAGGATGGCAAGAACCTGAACCGCGTTTTTCCCGGAGATCCTGAGGGAACAGCTGCAGATCGTATTGCCTATACTATAGTGACGAAACTTTTTTCTATAGCAGATTATTATATCGACCTACATAGTGGAGATGGGTTTGAACAGCTTCATCCTATGTTTATTATGTAGGGGTTGTAGATGAAAAGACAGCAGAGAAGTCATTACATATGGCACGGCATATCGGCGTAAAATATGTAGTCCGTTCCACAACTGCCACAGGTGGCGCCTACAATTATGCTTCTTCTCTTGGAATTCCAAGTATTCTTATCGAAAGAGGCGGACACAGCTACTGGACCTGGGAGGAAGTAGAACAGGATAAAAGAGACGTCCGTCACCTTGTTTTTCATCTCCAGGGAAAGGCGTGTCATGGTCTGAAGCATTACCGTCAGATGCTTCTTGAAAATGTAGTCTATGAATATGCGCCGTATACAGGATGCTGGTATCCATCCAAGAAGCCTGGAGAGTACTTCTTTAAGGGAGAAGAATTAGGTGAACTGAGAGATTACTATGGAAATTTACTTTACACATCTATTGCAACTGAAAACGGAGTCGTACTTTATCAAACAGCCAGTCTGAACATTATTGAAGACGGACCAATGATCGCATATGCAGCGATCACGGAGACTCTGACCTGATAGTAAACAACCTTTTCAGAACGCTTCTGTCTGAAATCATATTGAAACAGTAAGAAAACCCGGGTTTTACCATTTGCTATTCTATTTGTAAAAACAGCGAGGTAAAATCCGTGTTTTTTTTAGCAGATCAGATAAATCCAATTGTCATATCCCCCATGGGGGATATATACAATTCAAGCATCTTTAACAAAATTTATGAGTTTTCTAAAAATATAACATTTTTCCATAGACATAAACTATAGTTTTATCATATAATGTTGCAGTAATTTAACAGCATTTGCTGATTTTCACATCAGCCGTTGTAAGTTCTGAGAGGATTAATAGGGAAACCGGTGTAAATCCGGTACGATCCCGTCACTGTAAGGGGGAATCCTCAGACAAAGTACCACTGGTCGAGTACGTGAGAAATAGACCGGGAAGGTGTCTGAGGGTAAGGATCCTAAGTCAGGAGACCTGCTTGCAATTGTTTTAAAATGATTCTTACGGAAGATAGGAAGCATATTTATTTTGTGTGCCCGTATTTCGTCACGGGCTTTTTTCGTGCAAATTTTCTAAAATTCCATGCATGTTCTGCATATTAAGAATCCAATAGTTTCTTTTATCTAACTAAATTAAAACGGCAAATGTTAAAATCGCATCAAATGAGGAAAGGAGTAAAACGTGGCAAAGAAACAAGTAGGAAAAAGATTTCTCCAGATCATCATTGTATTATTTGGAATCAGCTTTTTCACATTTGGACTGCCTACCTGTCACCTGGTGATCCTGCGGAGATCATGCTGACAGAGTGTGGTAATCTTCCTACACCAGAGCTTCTGGAACAGACAAGACATGAGCTTGGCCTTGATCAGCCATTTCTCGTGCAGTATGGTTCCTGGCTGAAGGGTGTTGTTACAGGAGATATGGGACAGTCCTATTCTTTCAAAATGTCGGTAACAGATAAACTGGTATCCTGTTTCTGGCCGACGCTGAGGATGTCGTTGCTGGCACTTCTGATGATGGTCATTATTTCCATACCGCTTGGAATCCTGGCCGCTGTATATCAGAACAAATTCCCGGATTATTTTGTGAGAGGAATTACCTTTGTGGGAGTATCTGTTCCAGCTTCTGGCTAGGCCTGATCCTTCTCAGCATCTTTGGTGTTCAGCTTCGCTGGATCAATGTTGCAGGAGGCAGTACGGATTTTAAATCCATGATCCTCCCGGCGCTGACTCTTGCACTTGCCATGTCTGCAAAATATACCAGACAGGTAAGAAGTGCAGTACTGGAGGAACTTCACCAGGATTATGTCACAGGTGCAAGAATGCGTGGAATCAAGGAAAGCGTTATCCTCTGGAAACACGTCCTTCCTAACGTAATGCTTCCTCTGGTAACATTGCTGGGACTTTCCCTTGGAAGTCTTCTGGGAGGTACTGCAGTTGTAGAGATCATTTACAACTGGCCTGGAATGGGAAATATGGCAGTAAAAGCAATTTCCTGTCGTGACTATCCTCTTGTACAGGGCTATGTACTCTGGATCGCAATCCTGTACATGTGCATCAACCTGCTTGTGGATCTGTCCTATACTTATCTCGATCCAAGACTTAAGGAGGATAGATAATTGAAAAAGGTATTACGAACATTCAAAGAAAATAAACAGTTCACTCTTTTCTTCATTCTGGGTCTCGTGGTGATCGGAATTGCGATCTTTGCGCCGCAGCTCTCACCATATGATCCACTGAATGCAGTTATGACCGAATCACTGCAGGAGCAAGCTCCGCTCATCTATTCGGAACGGATAAGCTTGGACGAGATCTTCTTTCCCGTGTTATCTTCGGAACAAGAACCTCTCTGATCATGACCTTATGTCTGGTTGCGGTGATCTTTGTCATCGGTACATTTTTAGGAGTTATTGCCGGATATTTCGGCGGCGTTGTGGATGCAGTGATCATGCGTATCGCAGATATGATGATCTCCTTCCCTGGGCTTGTACTGGCCATTGCCATTGCCGGCATGCTTGGACCAAACCTGGTCAATGCCGTTATCTCCATTGCGGCTGTAAGCTGGACAAAATATGCCCGTCTTGCACGAAGTATGGTCTTGAAAGTCAAGAAGAGTCTTTACATAGAGGCAGCTATAGTAAACGGAACAAAGACCTGGAAAATTCTTCTTGTACACATTCTTCCCAACATGGTAACCCAGATGGTGGTAACTGCGGCAGCAGATATCGGAACTATGATGTTGGAGCTGGCTTCCCTTTCATTCCTGGGATTTGGTGCAACTGCGCCGACACCGGAGTGGGGACTGATGCTGAATGAAGGAAGAACCTACATGGCAAAGGCGCCATGCTTATGATCTACCCTGGTATCGCTATCGTGATCTGTGTTGTTGTTTTCAACATGCTTGGAGACAGCATCCGTGATGTACTGGATCCGCGCCAGGATCAATAAAACAACTCTGTAACAAACCAACACCATATGATCAGTATATTATCTTTAGGAGGATGAAATGAGAAATAATGTAGTTAAAAAAGTGCTGGCTGCTACACTTGCATGTATGATGACCCTTTCAATGGCAACAGTGGCTCAGGCAAAAGGTGACAAAAAAAGTGATAAGGAGATCACCATCGGAGTAACAAGCTTTGCAGATACACTGGAGCCGACAGAGCAGTATTTCAGCTGGGTTGTATCCCGTTATGCGATCGGTGAGTGCCTTACAAAATTCGATGAGAACGGTGAGATCGTTCCATGTCTTGCGGAAGAGTGGGAAAACAGTGACGATGGAAAAACATGGACCTTCAAGATCCGTGAGGGCGTAAAATTCTCCAACGGTGACGATATGACACCGGAGATGGTAAAAGCCTCCATCGAACGTACCGCTGAAAAGAGTGACCGTGTTCCGGAATTCTTTGATCTCGACAGCCTCGAAGTTGACGGACAGAACCTGATCTTCCATCTGAACAGAGCAAATGCAAACATGGCCGGATGCCTTGCAGACCCGCTGTTTCTGATCGTAGATACAAATGTAGATGATTCTACATTTGCCATGGAAGGACCGATCTGTACAGGACCTTACGCAGTAGAGTCCTTCAGCCCGACGGATTCCTGTGTCGTAGTAAAAAATGAGAACTACTGGGATGGAGAAGTTCCCCTTGATAAAGTTACACTGAAATGTGTGGATGACCAGACAACACGTTCCATGGCTCTTCAGACAGGTGAGATCGATATCGCTTACAACCTGAAAACAGAGAACCTGGTTGAGTTTGAGGGAAATGACAATTACGATATCCAGGAGCTTCAGTCTCTTCGTTCCACCTATGCATTCATGAACCAGAACGAGGATCATGCACTCAGCGATAAGGCTCTTCGCCAGGCACTTCTTCGTGGTCTTGACAAGGAAACATACTGCAACACTCTTCTCGAGGGTGGTGCAACAGCTGGTAAAGCACCGGTTCCTCCAACACTTGACTTTGGATTCGATGATCTGAAGGATGAGAATTCCTATGATCCGGACAGCGCAAAGAAGATCCTTGATGAGGCCGGATACAAAGATGTTGACGGTGACGGATTTGTAGAAACTCCTGACGGAGATCCTCTTGTTCTTGATTTTGTTATCTACACAAGCCGTGCCGAGCTTGGTGTATACGCACAGGCAGCACAGGCCAGCCTGAAAGAGATTGGTATCAATGTAAACCTGAACACAGTAAGTTATGAGACACTTCTTGACATGAGAGATTCCGGTCAGTATGACCTTCTGATCTGGAACGTGCTGGTAGCAAACACTGGAGACCCTGAGAACTACTTAAGAGAGAACTGGTACAGCTCCTCTGCAAACAATACTGCAGGATACAATAACCCGGAGGTTGACAAGCTTCTTGACGAGCTTGCGCAGACATTTGATGAGGACAAGAGAAAAGATCTCATCATCGATATTCAGCAGGATATCATGGATGATGCTGCAACTGTATTCTTTGGTTATGAGACAACCTACCTTTCTCCAACAAAAAGGTAACAGGTGTTAAGATGTATCCAATGGATTATTACTGGCTGACAAAGGATATCACTCTTGCCGAGTAAAGGAGCGCTTATTTATGCTTGAGATCAAGGATCTTTCCGTTCAGTACGGAAAACAGGCACCTACCATTGAACATTTCAACCTTTCCATGAAGAAGGGGGAGATCATCAGTGTGGTAGGCGAGAGTGGAAGTGGAAAAACAACCGTGATCCGTGCTGTCCTCGGCGCACTTGCCGGAGGTGGCCGGGTCAGCACCGGAGATATTCAGTTTAACGGACATTCTCTGCTTTCCAATACAAAGAATGAATGGAGAAATTTAAGGGGTACCCGCATTTCCATGATCTTCCAGGACTGCGGCGGAACCCTGAACCTATCCGTAAGATCGGAAGTCAGTATGTGGAATATATCTGTACACATACGGATATATCCAAAGCAGAAGCATGGAAGAAGGGATGCTCCATGCTTCAGAAAATGCGTCTTCCGGACGCGGAAAATATCATGAAAAGTTATCCTCACCAGCTTTCCGGTGGTATGCGCCAGCGAGTTGGTATTGCCATGGCCATGACTTTTAACCCGGAGCTGCTTCTTGCAGATGAGCCGACCAGTGCGCTGGGACGTTACTACACAGGCACAGATCGTACGCCAGATGATGGAGCTCGTGATGATTTCGGAACCGGTATCATCATTGTTACTCATAACATTGGCGTAGCAGCCTATATGGCAGATCAACTTGTTGTTATGCAGAACGGAAAAGTTAGTGGATCAGGGAACACGAGACGAGGTCATGGAGCATCCGACCAGTGACTATACAAAGAAACTGCTGGCTGCAGTGCCGGAAATGGAGGGACGGCGTTATGTTTAAGGAATCCGATATCGTACTCAGTGCAAAACATATCGTAAAACAGTTCCCGGCTTCCGGCGGCAGAACTTTAACAGCCTGCAACGATGTGAACCTGAACGTTTATAAAGGAAAAACTCTGGGAATCGTAGGAGAGAGTGGCTGCGGTAAATCAACCTTTGTCCGCATGGTCATTTCTCTTGACAAGCCGACTAGCGGAGAGATCCTTTACCATGGAAAAAACCTCTCTGATCTTTCCAAAAAAGAAACCTGGCTGAACCGTCAGAACATGCAGATGGTCTTCCAGGATCCGCTGGCGTCCTTTGACCCCAAAATGAAGATCGTGGATATCCTTACAGAGCCGCTGATCAATTACGGAAAGCTGAAAAGAAACGAAAAGGAAGCGAAAGCCAGAGAGCTTCTGGAAATGGTAGAGCTTCCCGGAGATTTTGCAGACCGTTATCCCCATAACATGAGTGGCGGACAGCGTCAGCGTATCAGTATTGCCAGGGCACTTTCCCTGGAACCGGAGAGTTCTGGTGTGCGATGAGGCTACCTCTGCACTTGACGTTTCCGTACAGGAATCCGTGATCGGCTTCTGGTACGTCTCCAGAAAGAAAAAAACATCAGCATGCTTTTTATCTGTCATGATCTGGCTCTGATCCGTTCCTTTGCCCATCAGATTGCTGTCATGTACTCGGGAATATCGTGGAGGTAATCCCGGGAGAGGATGTTACGGAAAAGTCTCTTCATCCATATACACAGGCTCTTCTGGGGGCACAGTTTTCCATTCATATGGATCAGAACAAAAAGATCGAGAGCATCGAAAGTGAGGCCCCCAGCCCTCTGGATGTTCCTCATGGCTGTCCATTCCAGAATCGTTGCGAACACTGCATGGAGAAATGCAGGACGATCCGTCCTGTGCTCACAGAAGTAGAGTCCGGACATGAAGTAGCCTGCCATTATGTAACGGAAAAATAAAGAAATGCACAAAACAGTATGATTTTTAAAAACTTTAAAGTACTGGGCATTCTGTTGTTGCTGCTTGCCGTTTTTACAGTTGGCGGAAAAAAGTTTCTGCTGCTGTCGAAGACGGAGATATCCAATATACAATAGGTGTTGTAGTATATAATCAAGACAGCCCGGAAATGAACATGTTCATGAATTATTACAGAGAATACATCGCGCTGACAGGTGGTTCCTCCGTAGGAAACTACATGCATCTTCAGAAAACGATCGGTGTTCTGAAAGCTCTGGCTGAGAAGGATGGGCTGACTTATTCCGAGGATGTTGAGAAGCTTGCATATACAGTGGAAGATGTGCAGAGGCGTATGGAAAAAAATAAACAGAGATTTTGAAAAAGAGCTGGGCCGCCTTATATGGTTCAGCCCTTTTTCTTCATATAAAATACTTTTTTATGTAAAAAAAAAACGAAAAAATCCTCTTTACTTTCTAAAGTTAATATAATAAAATCTATAAATATGTGTAAAACTGGTTTAAAAGCAGAAAGCATGGGGATGCATAAGCAAAATCCCTCATGTTTTGTGATTTTAAAGCAGAAACATGGAAGGGAGAGAAACAATGACAACAGCACATATTTGTATAATGGCAGCCATTATCGTCTATCTGGGTGCAATGATCTTTGTAGGTTATCTTTGCTCCAAGAACAATAATGACAGTTCTGATTTCTATCTTGGAGGACGAAAGCTTGGACACTTGTCACAGCTATGAGTGCAGAGGCTTCTGACATGAGCAGCTGGCTTCTGATGGGCCTGCCGGGACTTGCTTATCTTACCGGTATTGCAGATGCAGGCTGGACAGCCATTGGCCTTGCGATCGGAACTTACGTAAACTGGAGGATCGTGGCAAAAAGAATCCGCCGCTACACACATGTGGCAGGAAATTCCATTACATTGCCATCCTTTTTCAGTAATCGTTACAGAGATGAGAAAAAGATCCTGCAGTCTATCGGAGCGATTTTTATCGTGATCTTTTTTATTCCGTATACAGCTTCCGGATTTGCAGCCTGTGGTAAACTTTTTGCAAGTCTCTTCGGTGTAAAATATCTGCCAGCTATGATCATCAGTGCACTGGTCATCGTTGGATACACCACACTGGAGGATTCCTGGCAGCATCTACCACGGACTTTATCCAGAGTATCATCATGTCCATCGCTCTTGTGATCGTATTTGTATTCGGGATCAGCACAGCAGGTGGTATTGAAGCAGTTGCAGACCATGCAAGATCACTGCCCGGATATCTGACTATGTTTACTACATATGATCCAACAACCGGAACAGAACAGGCATATCCACTGCTTAATATCATTTCCATGCTTGCATGGGGACTTGGATATTTCGGAATGCCGCATATTCTTCTTCGTTTCATGGCGATCGAAGACGAAGAGAAGCTTACACTTTCCAGAAGAGTAGCAACTACATGGGTAGTGATCTCACTGGCAGTAGCAGTACTGATCGGTGTGGTAGGACTTGGAATGACAGCAGCAGGAGAGTTTGACCTTCTGGAAGGCTCCGCATCTGAGACAATTATCGTTCAGATCGCAGATCTTCTCAGTAAACATGGTGTAATTGCAGCAATCCTTGCAGGACTCATCCTTGCAGGAATCCTGGCATCCACCATGTCAACTGCAGATTCTCAGCTCCTGGCAGCATCCTCAGCAGTTTCTTCCGACCTTCTCGGAAGTATCCTGAAGGATAAAGAAACAAAAAAAGAAAGCATGGTAGCCGATAAGATCACGCTTCTTCTCATCGCAGTAGTAGCCATGTTTATTGCCCGCGACCCGAACAGTTCTGTGTTTACTATCGTATCCTTTGCCTGGGCAGGCTTCGGAGCCGTATTCGGCCCGGTGGTACTTCTGGCATTATTCTGGAGACGTTCCAACTGGCAGGGAGCCCTGGCAGGAATGATCTGCGGCGGTTCCATGGTATTTATCTGGAAATACGGAATCAGCACGCTCGGCGGCGCCTGGGGAATCTATGAACTTCTTCCCGCATTCCTGGTGGCCATTGCAGCAAACATCATCGTCAGCCTCATTACCAAGGCACCATCCAAAGAGATCACCGACGAATTTGATCTGGTAAACCAGAAATAAAATATTTTTCGATAATAGTCAATAATCCACACTGATACAAAACAAGCCTGATACAGATTATAGTAAAGATATCTGTATCGGGCTTGTTATCTTTTTATTATTTAATAAATAAAGTCACACCGCCAAAGTTTTTCCCTCAAGCTTTTTTAACAACTGCTCCATTGTTAAATTCAACACCGGATGCCGAAGATACGGTGCGATCTCCACCATAGGCTTCAAAACAAAATCCCTGTTTTCCATATCAATATGAGGCACATGTAGTTCCACTGTATCAATAATCTCATTATCGTAAAACAGAATATCCAGATCCAGTGTCCTTGGTCCCCAGTGAATGATCCTTTTCCGGTCCGCAGCCTGTTCCAGCACATGCAGCCTGTCAAGAAGCTCCTCCGGAGAAAGCAGCGTCCGGACTCTTAAGCTCCGTTGAGAAACTCATCCTGCTCCACATCCCCGTAAGGCTCCGTTACAAGATACTCGGAAACCTTTTCAACAACAATCTCTTTCATATCCCGAAGACCCTGGATCGCATTGTCCAGGTATTTCTTCTTATCCCCCATATTGGAACCAAAAGCAATATAAGCCGTATGCCAGCCTCGGGTAATTTCCACAGCAACGGTTTTCAGCGGAAGACCTACCGGAGCCCAGGGCTTTTCAATACGGAGGGTGATCTTTTTAAGAAGAGGGAGAGAAAGCAGCAGCGTCTCTGCCAGATTCTCCACAGCAGCCTCCAGAAGTTTATAAGTATTTTTCTGAAGAAAATCGGTGATCATATGACTGACTTCTCCATAATTGATGGAAGCAGAAAGATCATCTGTCAGCCCTGCCGGACGTGTTTCTGTATACATAACAGCAGAAACAACAAATTTCTGTCCGAGAGCTGTTTCTTCCGGAAACACACCATGGTTTGCAAAAATCTCAAGATCTCTGATTTCGATTTTATCCATCAGTTCCTCCTAACGTCCCAGAATAGCTTCTGTCATCTGGATGACGCGTTTTATTTTCTTTGATGTCATGAACACGGACAAATGCACACCCCTTCATAACACCGATCACCGATGTGGCAAGAGTTCCCTCTACACGCTGATCTACAGGAAGATCAAGGCAAGTCCGATCATGGATTCTGGAGGTACCAAGAAGCACCGGATATCCCAGCTTCCGGAAAAGCTCCAGATTATCCATAGTCATCAGGTTCATCTCATAGGTTTTACCAAATCCGACACCAGGATCAAGGATGATCTTATCATCGGCAATACCGGCACGTTTGGCAATATTGACACATTCCTGGGTTTCTGCCAGCATATCCACAATAAAATTATTGTATTCAGTATTATCTTTGTTATGCATCAGACAGCAGGGAGCCTGATATCTGGCAATGACAGGAGCCATTTCAGGATCATATTTCAGTCCCCAGATGTCATTGATAAGATCTGCTCCGTGTTTCAGGGCTTCTTCCGCAACACATCCCTTATAGGTATCTACAGAGATGGGGATATCAAAACGCCCTTTTACTGCTTCGATAACAGGAAGAATACGCTCGATCTCCTCCTGTGCGCCAACCGGTGTATGCCCCGGACGTGTGGATTCCCCACCGATATCAAGAATATCAGCACCTTCGGCGATCATAGCTTCTGTATGTTTCAGGGCATGATCCATATCGTTCCATTTTCCGCCATCTGAGAAAGAATCCGGTGTGACATTTAGGATACCCATAATATATGTTTTGTTTTTTACATCAAACTCACGATTTCCGATTTTCATGGAAAAACCTCCTAATATTGGATCGTCATATTTTTTTTTAGCAGGAGACCAGTAACATTCCGGCTCTGCTTTACAGGAAAAACAGTTTCTGGAGCTTTTGTCCGCAGTATAGAGCAATTTTCCAAGAACTGTCGGATCCGTCTGAGCTCTGTGACCACGTATTGCCGCAATGATCGCTTCCATTTCTTCCATAGAAAATCCAAGCTCGTTTAAGATCTGTCCTGCGATAGCAGCACCGGCCTCATCATGAGGAGTGCCATCTTCATACTGTCTGGCCCGTCCGATATCGTGAAGAAGGGCAGTACAGTAGATCAGTTCCTTTGAAACAGGAGCATTTTCCTCAAGTGCCCGGATATAGCAAGGCGTGCCACATCCAAAAAATGCTCCGGTGTATGTCTGCAGAATTCACGGTCAGTCTCCAGAAGCTGAAGCTTATTAAGCTCATTCTGATAGAGCGGATGATTCCAGATCTGATTCACTCTGTCCATCAGTCCTTGACCATAGCAAGGAACTGTTTCTGAAGCTCCATATTTTCTTTAAATTCACCTCTGGTAACAGTCGTAACCGTTTTGCTTCCCGGCTTTTTGATTCCACGCATGGTCATGCAGGTATGCTCCGCTTCCAGCATAACCATGATTCCCTTTGGAGCGAGAACACGTTCCAGCGCATCTGCGATCTGCACAGTCAGACGTTCCTGGATCTGCGGTCTTCTTGCATACACATCAACGGTACGGGCCAGCTTGCTTAAGCCGGTAACCTTGCCATTTGGGATATATGCGATATGAGCTTTACCGTAAAAGGGCATAAGATGATGTTCACACATGGAATAAAAGGTAATATCCTTTTCCAGAACCATTTCATTGTTCTCTACATGAAACTGTTTCTGAAGATGTTCATCCGCTTCATTATCAAGTCCGCCATAAATTTCCTCGCACATGCGGGCGATACGTTCCGGAGTTCCCTGCAGTCCCTCTCTGTTTACATCCTCGCCGATTCCCTCGAGAAGAAGCTTGATCGCCTCTTCAACTTTTGCTTTGTCTACCATAAATAACAACCTCCATTTGTTAAAAAAATCACGTTTTTCGGAGACTGTCTCTTTTATTTTTGCGCATAAAAAGATATCTCCAATTGTGATAGAACGTATGTCGAAAAAGCCCTACACAATATGAGATATTCTCTTATATTGCTGCAACGGGTGCGGATTTCATACCGTAAGACGTACTTTTCGTTCTGGCGACAACTCCCCATTCGCCAAACACTTGACGCATAAAATCCTATTTTGCATATCATTCATTTCACGGACAAGTATACCATATACTGATATAAGAAGAAAGGGAAAATGATAAAAAAAAATATCACAAAAATAGGGAATATGTTCTATGAATTATGCGATAGAATCTATGGATATGTCAGATTTTTGCAGATTATATTCCGACAAATATAAAAAGAATTACAAAGTAGAAAATCCCGGAACAGAAAACCGCTGTTCGGGATCACAGAGCTGTTAATGACGTATCATTTTCATCAGATTCACAATTCTGTCAAGTTTAGCTGCCTCTACCGGACTTTTCCCCATTTTCAGAACTTCTATGATAGTAGAGATCTCATCAGAGCTGAAATTTAAGCCCGCATTTTTTCCTTTAGAAGCTGCGCCCATGATAAAAGGCAGAAGTTCGGACGGATTTTTCCCCAATCCCTGATCTGCCAGACCCTGAAGCATGGAAAGCTTCTGAGGGTCCATTCCGGAAAGCCGGGGATTATTTTTCCAGTCATCACTCATGGATTCTCACCTCCTGACGAATCTTCATTCATGATCTGAAGCATCTGGATCGTAGCCATAAGACTGGTGATATGATCGATCTGACGGCGATTTTCTCCGCCACAGCACTTACGGATATCCTGCAGCATTTCCAGAGGATCGGTGCCAGAAAAACCGGTAGCCTGCAGATCGGCTGTTCTACGGCTGCTTTGAAAAAGCGACATGGTATTCCGAAGTTCCCGGACTTTCGTATACACAGATAAAAACCGCTGCCCGGAAGAAGGAAGGTACGGGATCATGGCTTTCAGCATCTGATCCTGGTCACTTTCCACCATTTCATCCAGAGCAGTACGTGCGATAGGCTCCTGTTCCATAAAAAAATCCTTTTTCCTGAATCTATGAATTTGCAGAAAGAAATATGACAGAAACCTTCTCTGGTCATATTATATATAGAAGAAATTTTTCAAAGGAATGTGATTATGGAATCTGAAAAAAAACAAGGAACTTGTCATTTGATGGAAATTCTTTTTATGAAATAGATCTGAAATGTCTGAAAGAAGAAAAAACAGAAACAGGAGGAAGCAAGAAAAACGGCAGCAGAAAAGGCAGAGGAAATAACCTCTGCCTTTTCAAAAGATCAGCAGCAATTGTTGCAGCCGCATCCATTTCCGCACAAAAGCAGAAGAAGGATGATGATCCAACAGCTGTCGTTGCAGCCGTTGTTATTACAGCCACAGCCACTGTTGTTTCCACAGCAACACATCAGACAGATGATCCAAAGGATACAGGAGCAGCTGTTTCCACCGTTTCCAAACAGGGAATTTCCGCAGCCATTATTACAGCCACAGTTATTGTTACATCCACATCCTGTGCTACATCCGGAATCACAACCACATCCGCAATCACATCCACAATTGGTAGCCGCTAAGTCACTCATCGATAAGTCCTCCAGCAAATTTTATTTACACTTCATCATATGGCAGGAGTCCGTCCACAGTTACAAAAAAGTTGACAGTGTTTATTCATTACGATATAATAAACGAAATGTAACATTTTTGTAATTTTTGAGACAAACTAGCTTTTATATCTAAAACAGGAAATGGGGAAAATTATGAAGAGTTTCAGAACAAAAAAATGGCTGAAGGGTCTGATGCTTGCTATGCTGCTGATCGTGGGAAGCACAGTCTTTTCTGCTTCTGCAAAAGAGGTACAGGCTGCCACTGCAGGCTTTAAAACTATCGATGGAAAAACATACTACATAAAAAAGTGATGGGAGCAAGCAGAAAGGCTGGCTGACCCTGGGCGGATACAAGTACTACTTTAACACAAAGACCGGAGTACAGGTAAAGGGCTGGATGAAGGTCAATGGCAAATATACCTACTATTTTACAAAAGGCAAGGGTGTTATGGCAACCGGCTGGATGACAGATTCCAAAGGCCATAAGCGCTATTTCAATCCCAAAACAGGTAAGCTTACCACAGGCTGGGTAAACTGTAGCAAGGGAAGGAAACGTTATTTCACAAAAAGGCGGAGGCATTATGGCAACCGGCTGGCTCACCAACAGCAAAGGCAGAAACGTTATTTTTACAAAACTTCCGGTTATATGGCAACCAAATGGGTAAAAAACAAATCCAAAAATATCAGCTACTATTTTGCCACCAGTACCGGTTATATGTATACTGGTCTGAAGACGATCAATCAGAAGAACTATTATTTTAAATCCAACGGTGTCATGGCAGTAAGTACCTCCGTGACAGTGAATGGAATTACATACTCCATCGCAGCAGACGGAGTGGCCACTGCGAAGACTACCAAACCAAATCTAAATGTCAGCAATGGAGATGTCAAAGTTTACGATACCAAAAACAGCAGATATTACACTATGGTAAAAGAATATAAGAGCCATCCTGGAATAGCCAACGGCAAGACATCCGATGAAGCACTGCTGGCCGCACTTTGCGAATCGGAGGCAGGCGATCAGGGCAAGATCGGAATGGAAGCAGTAGCACTTTGTGTTCTGAATCGTACGATCAAATCAGACAAGGAATTTCCATCTACGATACGAGGTGTGATCTATGAGAATATCGGAAGCAGCACAACCCCACAGTATTCTGTAGTGCGGAACGGGGCCCTTCTCAAACGTCTCAATGGTCAGTTTGAAAACCGTACTCTTGCTTATCAGGCTGCAAGAGAAGCAATGACTATTTTCAATAAACATGTCACTTCCGGCAAAGCCAGAACACTCAGAGGATTTAAACAGAAAGATTTTAATTATATGTATTTCATGATGACCAGCTATTTCTGGAACCAGAATCTGAATTTCAGCAAAGTGAAATATGAAACTTATAAAGGCCATACATTTTTTGTAGACTGGGTATAAGCAACATAGTCTCCGGCAGTAAACTTTGAACAAACAGGCGTATGGACATAAAATTGAAAATTTAAGGAGAAGCAAATATGCAGGTGAAAATCTATACGGATGGTGCAGCCCGGGGAAATCCGGATGGACCGGGAGGCTACGGAGCAGTTCTTCAGTACATCGATACCAAAGGCCAGTTACATGAACGTGAACTGTCCAGAGGCTACAAAAAACCACAAACAACCGGATGGAGCTGATGGCAGCATCGTAGCACTGGAAGCACTGAACCGCCCCTGCCAGGTGGATCTGTATTCCGATTCCAAATATCTGGTAGATGCTTTTAATCAGCACTGGATCGATTCCTGGCTGAAGAAAAAACTGGAAACGTGGAAAAAACGAAGATGTGAAGAACGTAGATCTCTGGAAACGCCTTTTAAAGGCCAAGGAACAGCATCAGGTAAGCTTCCACTGGGTTAAGGGACATGCAGATAATCCGTTAAATGAACGGTGTGATCAGCTTGCCACATCAGCGGCAGACGGCAATGACCTTTACGTAGATGAAGGAATAAATGGCTTACAGAAATAAAAGCTCCACTTATCACTCACAGAAAACCCGAAACATACCGCGCGAATTTATGCGATCAGCGTAAATTCTGTGCATCGCGAAGCGTGTTACTGAGAACAGAGTAAACAGTAACATTCTGCCACTTTAAGTTGTCAAAGCAATATTAAAATTTCTTGACAAACAAAAAAGCAGTTTGTATACTTCATATAGTATAGTAAAAGGCTTGGAAGGGAAAAAGTAGCTTGAGGAAAACCCCACAGAGAGCAGCCGGCAGGTGAGAGGCGCAGGGTAGAACTTTTGTGAATACATCCCGGAGCTGCGCACCGAATCGGGACTTGATACTGTAAAATAATAACGTATTATAGATAGGCTGCGACGGAATGGCACCCGTTATTGTGCTGAAGTGTTTTATATCTTGATATATATGGATATAACGGGATGTAGATTCACTTTATGAGGCAGGAAATGCGAGTTTTCTGTAAATTTAGGTGGTAACGCGGGACCCGGTTCTCGTCCTAAACGGACAGGAACCGGGCATTTTTTTATATGACTATACAGGAGGAAAGAACAATGACAGTTTGGGAAGAACTGAAAGCACGTGGCCTGATCGCACAGGTTACAGACGAAGACGAGATCAAAGAGATGGTAAATAACGGAAAAGCCACATTCTATATTGGCTTTGACCCTACAGCAGACAGCCTTCATGTAGGTCACTTCATGCTCTTTGCCTGATGAAGAGACTGCAGATGGCAGGAAACCGTCCGATCGCCCTTCTCGGCGGCGGAACAGGAATGATCGGTGACCCGTCCGGAAGGACCGATATGCGTCAGATGCTGACAAAAGAAACCATCCAACACAATATTGACTGCTTTAAACAGCAGATGAGCCGTTTCATCGATTTCTCTGATGAAAAGCTCTTATGGTAAACAATGCTGACTGGCTTATGAACCTTAACTATGTAGAGCTTCTCCGTGAGGTAGGTGCTCACTTTTCCGTAAACCGTATGCTGACAGCAGAGTGCTACAAACAGCGTATGGAGCGAGGCTTAAGCTTCCTGGAATTTAACTACATGATCATGCAGAGCTACGACTTCTACATGCTGTACCAGAAATACGGCTGCAACATGCAGTTCGGTGGCGATGACCAGTGGAGCAACATGCTTGGCGGTACCGAGCTGATCCGCCGTAAGCTTGGCAAGGATGCCTATGCCATGACCATCACACTGCTTCTCAATTCTGAGGGCAAAAAGATGGGAAAAACACAGTCCGGAGCTGTATGGCTTGATCCGAATAAGACATCCCCGTTCGATTTCTACCAGTACTGGAGAAATGTAGACGATGCTGACGTTATCAAATGTATGCGTCTTCTTACTTTCCTTCCTCTTGAGGAGATCGACGAGATGGCCAAATGGGAAGGCAGCGAGCTGAACAAAGCCAAGGAGATCCTTGCATACCAGCTGACAGAGCTTGTACACGGTGAGGAGGAAGCCAAGAAAGCACAGGAGGGTGCCCGCGCACTGTTCTCAGGTGCAGATACTTCTCATATGCCTACAACAGAGCTTTCAGAGGAAGATTTTGACGAGGAAGGAAAAATCGACCTGATCACACTTCTTGTAAAAGCAGAGCTGGTACCAACCGTTCCGAGGGTCGCCGTGCGATCCAGCAGGGTGGTGT
>ENA-OQIM01000139-OQIM01000139.1-human-gut-metagenome-genome-assembly--contig:-NODE-139-length-24334-cov-2.772669_pt1 | contig 24334 bp, 23 predicted proteins | sample MGYA00242579_ERZ504744 | MGnify/ENA primary metagenome ERZ504744 (study PRJEB26092, sample SAMD00036441) | human gut metagenome | host: Homo sapiens | study: EMG produced TPA metagenomics assembly of...
CAATCAGAAAAAGCTTGGGTATCAAAGTACTTGGAGTTGTAAACTGTCTTGCACTCTGCCTGACCGGCATATACGGCAAATCTGGCGTGCAACTGGCTGTACTATCAGGAAGAAGAGCCGGAAGAAGTTAAGAAAATGAGGAAATTCTAGTGTGGAAAAAAACTACCGGCTGGCTTTTTGAAGTGCAAAACAGGAACGGGATTCTTGAAGAGAAAGACCGCAGGCTGTATGAATATGCTTACGGCGTACTGCTGGGCAGGGTGGCGATATACCTTATCATTGTCATACTTGGCATTGTAACGGGGAATTGGCTGGAGATGCTAGTCTTTTTTATTGCCCTTTACTGTTCTAAGGCAGTATGCCGGAGGGATTCATTTAGAAAAAGCAGGGAGCTGCATGGTTGTTTCCAGTATCCTTGTCCTTCTGTGCGGTCAGTATCTGGCGTCTGGTTCGGCTGTGATGTGGCAAATACGGATCATATGGCTTGCTGCAGTTGGAGTCATATTTGTTATGGCACCGGTGGATGCCAGCAGTAAGAAACTGGATGAGAAAGAAAAGAAAGTTTATGGTATGCGCGCGAGGGCAATTTTAATTATTGAATGCGCGATAGCAGGTGTTTTTTCTGTAACCGGATATTTCCTGGTCGTAAACGGGATTATGGTAGCGCATATTGTTTTGGCGTCCGGTTTAATATTGGGATGGATCAAAAATTTTTTTTGACAAAGAGTTAGAGTCAACTAATCCTGGATAGGAATAAGAAATGCTTGGGAAAAGCATATCACAAAATGATAATAAACAGAATAAAAAAGAACATGATGCAAGAGGAACATAAAAGTGAATTTGAAGTTGATAAAAAATACAGAAAATATTAACAAAGAGAAAATAACTTTGTTTTGTCTGCCGTTTGCGGGGGGCGGCGCTTCTGCTTATAACCAGTGGGCGAAAAGATGCAGGGAAAAGTAACGGTATGTCTGGTTCACTTCCGGGAAGGGAAGAACGGATCATGGAGAAGCCGTATATAGATATGCCGGTTATGTTAGATGATCTGGAAGAGGCAGTAAGAGAGGTTGTGGATGGACCGTATGCCTTATGGGGGCACAGTATGGGCGGTAAGATTGCCTATGAGCTGGAAAAGAGATTGGAAGCGGTCGGATATACAGCGAGCTGTCTGTTTATTTCCGGTAGCCGGATTCCCAGTATTCCGGAGCCGAATCCGATCTATCATCTTCCGGATGAAGAGTTTAAGAGGGAACTGGGAAGATTTGAGGGGACGCCAAAAAGAGATACTGGAGAATCAGGAATTATTGGATTTCTTTCTGCCTATGCTACGGGCAGATTTTACCATGGATGAAACATATTATGACAAGACGGGAATAGTACTGCATGCGCCTATCGCTGCATTTGGCGGAGAAAAGGATGGCGAAGCGGATGAGAGCGCAATCTGCGAATGGGGAAAGTATACGGATAATGATTTTAGCTACCGGATATTTCCGGGAGGACATTTTTATTTGCGGGATTACGAAGACGAAGTAATAAGTGAAGTTATAAGGCGCCTGCCGGGAATAAAAGATGGAGATTAAACGGTATGGAGCGAAGGAATTTCTGGCGGCAGGCAAACTTTGTATCCGTGAAAATGAGATACATATATGGTGCATCTGCTGGCCGGAAATGACAGATTTCTGGGTGAACCATGAATATATCCTGAGTGGGCAGGAATCGGAGCAGGTCGGAAGATTCCGCTTTTCGGAAGACAGGATGCGTTATATAGCCGGGAAGGTTGTCGTGCGGCTTCTCTTGAAAAGATATTTAGATGTGGAAACGATTGATTTTTCTGTCAGTGAACGGGGCAAGCCTTATCATAAAAAGATTGCAGGAAAGCAGACCGTAGATTTTAATATTTCGCATTCGGGAGAATTCATACTGGCGGGATTCGCTGTTGGAATGGACATCGGAGTGGATGTGCAGGAAATGGCGGGATGTCCGGATTACTGGGAGATAGCCGGGAATTTTTATACGGAAGAAGAAGCGGAAGATGTAATAAAGGAAGGATCGGCTTTGTTTTTCCAGTACTGGGCGGCCAAAGAAGCGTATGTAAAAGCACTCGGTATTGGATTAGGAAGAGGAATGGATTTCTTCTCTGTCAGAAACGGGGAAATTATAGAAAAAGGCAGGAATGATCAGGCTGGTTCCTGTATCCGGTCAGGATCAAAGGATATGCTGCGTATGTGGCGGTGCATAAGAAAGGAGATAAATCAAATGGGTTATAAGAAAGATATGAGCAAATATGAGTATCTGGAAGGTTGGGAGAGATGTAGTTTTGGAGAACAGCTTGATAAGTGGGCGGAAAAATATGGAGAAAGAACTGCGGTCACGGACAGCGAAGACGAGATCAGTTATATGGAATTAAAGCAAAAAGCAGATTGTCTTGCGACAGCTTTTCTGCGTAAAGGGATTTTAAAGGGAGACAAAGTGCTTGTACAGCTTCCGAACAGGATTTCTTTTGTGGTCGTGTTTTTTGCGCTTTCCAAGATAGGGGCGGTGCCGATCATGATGCTGCCGGCCCACAGGGAGGCGGAACTGGAAGGAATTATTGAACTGGCAAAGCGGCCGCTTATATTGTGGTGGAGAAATATCTGGGATTTTCATATGTGCCGATGGCAAATGCGATGAAAGAGAAATATTCATGTATCCGGCATATATTTGTAGATAGCGAATCCGGGGATATCAGTGGAATGATTGCGGAAACGTGTGGAGAAAATGGAGCATTTCCGGCTGTGGATGGGTATGAAACGGCGGTGCTTTTGCTGTCCGGCGGGACGACAGGGGTTCCGAAACTGATTCCGCGCACCCATACGGATTATATGTATAATGCCCGCATGTCCGCGAAGAGATGCCGCCTGGATAGCAGTGACGTTTATCTGGCGTCTCTTCCGGTAGCTCATAATTTCCCATTATGCTGCCCGGGGCTTTTAGGCACGCTGGACGTGGGAGGAAAAGTTGTGCTTGCGTCTGCGACCAGCCCGGATGATATCCTTGACGCAATTACAGAGGAAGGTGTCACGATAACGGCATTGGTTCCTGCTATGGTTACTGTGTGCATGGAAATGCTGGAATGGGATGAAGATTTTGATATATCCAGCCTGCGGATTTTGCAGGTAGGCGGCGCAATGCTGGAAGATTCCCTTGCGGATAAGATCATTGAAGAATGGCCGTGTAAACTGATGCAGGTATTTGGTACGGCGGAGGGGCTACTGTCCTTTACTAGCCGGAGGATGAAGGTTCCCTGATTGCAAGATGCCAGGGAACTCCGGTGTCTCCTGCGGATGAAGTGAAGATTGTGGATGAAGAAGATAAGGCCGTACCGGAAGGAGTTTTTTGGGGGAATTATTATCCAGAGGCCCGTATACGATTGATGGTTATTATATGGCGGAGGAAGCGAATAAAAAGAGCTTTACGCCGGACGGATTTTACCGGACGGGCGATAAAGCTATGTGGACGAAAGACGGAAGGTTACGTTTGGGCGGGAGGATCAAAGAGCAGATTAACCGCGCCGGAGAAAAGATCATGCCTTCAGAGATTGAAGCTTACCTTTGCAGGCATTCGAAAATCAAAGAGGCAGCCGTTGTCGGCGTTCCGGATGAAACCTTGGAAACCGGATATCTGCATTCCTTGTGACCGATGATGAAGCCGGGATCGATTTACAGGAAATCCACAGGTTCCTGCGGGAAATAGGCGTTGCGGCGTATAAAATGCCGGATCAGATAGAACGGGTAGAGACATGGCCACTGACCAGCGTAGGAAAAATAGATAAGAAAGCATTAGAACGGATGGCACAGGAAAAATAGAAGGAGACAGAATCATGGAATATATAGAGATAAAGGAACAGATCAAACAAAAGCTGCCGGTAGCCAGAGATTTGGGGGATTCCGAAAATCTGCTGGAGCTTGGGCTTTCGTCCCTGACGATCATGCGTCTGGTAAACCAGTGGAGAAAACAGGGGGTTAAGGTTTCATTCGGTTCATTGATGGAAAATCCTACCCTTGAAGGCTGGTGGGCGCTGATCCAGCGCAGCATGAAGAAAAAAGCGGGCAAAAAACGGGCGCAAGAATCTAAGATAACGCCGGAAAAGGATATGAAACAGCCGTTTCCTTTAACAGACGTACAGTATGCATATTGGGTTGGCAGGGATGAAGAACAGGCTCTTGGAGGAATAGACTGTCATGCGTATTTAGAGTTTGATGGGGGAAATATAGATCCGGAGCGTCTGGAAAAAGCATGGAATGTGCTGCAGTATCATCATCCCATGCTGCGTGCCTGCTTTCTGGAAGACGGGACACAGAAAATCCTGGATAAGCCGTATTGCGAAAAAATAAAGGTTCATGATTTTTCACGGATGTCATCTGAGGAAGCAGAGGCAATGGCAGTATCTGTCAGAGAACGTTTATCCCATCGGAAGTTAAAGATTGAGGAAGGTGAAGTAGCAGGAATAGAGCTTACGCTTTTTCCTGAAAATAAGGCACGCCTTCATGTGGACATGGCGCTTCTGGTTGCTGATGTACAGAGTCTGCAGATATTATTGAGGGATTTGGCATCTGCTTACCGAGGGGAAAACCTGCCGAAAGAATCAAAAGGGTGGAATTTTGCTTCCTATCTGGAACGGCAGAAACAGGAAGAAGGGGAGGAACGGAAAAACGCAGAAAAATACTGGAAGAATCGTTTAGAGCATTTGCCAAAAGGCCCTGACCTTCCATTGGCAAAACGTCCGCAAGAAGTGGAAAAAACGGTGTTCAACCGCAGGATTGTGAGAATCGAAAAGGAAGAATGGGATCATTTGCAAATGCGGGCAAAAAAATACCAGACAACTCCGGCAATGGTTCTTCTTACTGCATATGCGACGGTTTTGGAACGGTGGAGCAGGAATCATCGTTTCCTTATTAATATTCCATTTTTTAACCGGAAAACAGAGCAGCAGGGATTGGAAGACGTGATAGCAGATTTCACTACACTGTTATTGCTGGAGATTGACTGCGAAGGGAATCCGACGTTTGCAGAATTGCTAGACAGAATCCAGAAGCAGCTTCATGAGGATATGAAGTATACGGCATATTCCGGCGTGCAAGTCCAGAGAGACCTTGCACAGATGTATGGAGACGCATGGGCAGTGGCGCCGGTTGTTTTTGCCTGCAATCTGGGAACGCCGTTGGTAAATGATACGTTCCGGAAAGAACTGGGACAGTTTTCCTATATGATTTCCCAAACGCCGCAGGTGTGGAATGACTTCCAGAGTTATGAAGATGAAAATGGCGTACAGCTACATGGGACAGCGTGGATAAGTTATTCCCGGAGAATATGATCCCGGATATGCTGGAGTGTTTTGAGAATCTTCTGCATGAATTGGGAAAGAAGGACTGGAATCAGCGATTTGATGTGCTTCCTGAAAAAAGAAAAAGAGAAATTGAAGATACAGCGCGTACAGGAGTGCCGGAGCGTGTGGAATGCCTGCATTGGGCTGTTATGAACCATGCGGAAGTTTGCCCGGAAGATATTGCGCTTATTGATGCGGGAAGCGGAAGGTCGGTATCCTATGGGGAATTAAAAACACGGGCAACAGCAGTGGCGGCAGGAATTTCAGAAAAGGATATTAAGGGAGTCCCGGTTGCACTTACCCTGCCGCGCGGGATAGAACAGATCGAGGCGGCATTAGGAATTTTGCTTTCCGGGAATTCATACCTTCCGGTCAGCTTAAGCCAGCCTAAAGATCGGAGAGCGTTAATCCATGAGAAGACGGGAGTCCGCTATGTGGTCACGAATCGGGAATTATCCGAAAAACTGGACTGGCCGGAAGGTACGGAAATCCTTGTGATGGAGGGTATGGAAGAGGGACAGGAAAATGTGAGACTGCCAGAGGTGTCGCCGAAGGACAGCGCCTATATCATCATGACGTCAGGCTCTACAGGTGTTCCGAAGGGTGTAGAGATTGCGCATGAAAGCGCATGGAATACGGTTCAGGATATTAATGAAAAGTACCATGTGACAAGTGCAGATCGGGCGCTGGCTGTATCAGCTATGGATTTTGACCTGTCGGTATATGATGTTTTTGGAATTTTAGGCGCAGGAGGAACATTGGTATTGCTTCCAGAGCAGGAGAGAAGGAATGCGGATTACTGGCTGGAACAAGTGTTGAAATATCAGATTACCGTTTGGAATTCAGTGCCGGTGCTTCTGGATATGCTTTTGATACGGGCGGAATCCATGAAACAGAAACTGCCGATCAGGGCGGTTATGCTTTCTGGAGATTGGATTGGGATGGATCTCCCGCAGAGGGTTGCGGCATGGACAGAGGATTGCCAGTTTGTCGCTATGGGAGGAGCTACAGAGGCAAGTATCTGGTCCAATTATCAGAATGTTACCCTGCCGATGCCGAAAAACTGGAAATCTATTCCTTATGGAAAGCCACTCAGATATCAGGCATATCGTGTTGTGGATGAGTATGGAAGGGATTGCCCTTACTGGGCAGAAGGCGAACTCTGGATTGGCGGTTTTGGTGTAGCAAAAGGATATAGGGGAGATTCTGCGCTTACGGGGCAGAAATTTATCACAGATCAGTATGGAAGATGGTATCGGACCGGCGATCTCGGAAGAATCTGGGATGATGAGACAATTGAATTTTTGGGAAGAAAAGACCATCAGGTAAAGATTCGCGGACACAGGATTGAATTGGGAGAAATTGAACATGCGATTCAGGAGTTTCCGGGTGTGGCTCATGCAGTTGTTGATACAGTTAGTGATGGTCATGGCAATAAAACGCTGGCTGCTTATATCGGAGCGCCGATACAGGAAGATTCTAAAGTTACAACGTATTTGTACGGCACAGATATCTTTGGTGGGGGCTGGAAAGAACTGAAGGATGATGTCAGCAATTGGCAGATGCAGCAGGAACGGAAGACAGCATACAAATTCCTTGCCTATGCAGACCAGAGATGTGTACAGCTTATGCTGGAGACACTCATAGAGTTAGGCATTTTTGTATCAGAGAAGGAAGTTCTTTTGCAGAAGGAAATTTTTGAAAAAGGGAGCATTACGGAAACACAGAAGAATACTGTGGCAAGATGGTTGGAAGTTTTAAAGAAGGAAGGAATCCTGAGAGAAGAGGACGGCAGACTATCGCGTACCGGGAAGGAAGTGGCTGTACCGGAAAAAGCTGGAGATACGGAAACGTATTTTAATAAACTGAAGCCGTATCTGAAGCATATGGTTACTGGGAATGAAGTTCCGCTGGACGTATTCTACCAGAAAGAGCCGGCTTTGGCTCCGAATATGCTGCTTCGGAGGATTCCGGGCTGCGAGGAAACAGTGGAAAGACTGGTGCAGGGATTAAGGCTTCTGGCAGAAGAACGCAGAAAAGAGCCACTCCAGATTATAGAAATTGGTACAAGGGACACTGCAATTACAAGACAGTTTTTGAATGCACTGGAAGATGTAAGCGCGGCTTATACATATGCGGATTCTTCAAAATATTTTCTGCAGGAAGCAGAGAAAGAACTTGCGGGATATGAGAGAGTCGAGTTTGAGATGCTGAATCTGGAAGAAGGCATGGATAAGCAGCAGATGTCCTTGCATAGTTATGACGTTGTGATATCGGTAAATGCTTTACATAGAAATATTGATGCTGCGGATGCGGTAAAGAAAGTAGCGGAATTACTGAAGCCAAACGGAATATTGCTGATGACTGACCTTGTGGTAAGGACATACCTTCAGGAACTTACAGCGGCTTTTTTGGAAAATGGTTTTGCGGATATTCGGGACAAGAGAAAAGAAGCAGGGCTGGTTACCCCGGATTGCCTGCTGTGGAGAGAATGTTTATCAGAGGCAGGATTGGGCGAAGACTGTGCTGTGACAGAGAGATATGGAAGATGTATATGCTGCAGCAGACAGCAGGCGTCTGTCCTGTCCTATCATAATGGAGCACTAAGGGAATATCTGTCAGAAAAACTGCCGGAGTATATGGTTCCACAGAACTATCATTTCATGGAGCAGCTCCCAACATTGTCCAATGGGAAGATTAACAGGAAGCAATTGCGGGAAGATTTTAAAGAAGAAACTGCGGTTATCCGATTTTCAAAGGCAACGACAGAAACAGAAGAAAAGCTTTTAGATATCTGGAAACAATTATTTGGATATGAAAATATTGGAATTGAAGATAATTATTTTAGCCTTGGGGGAGACTCGCTGATTGCCACAAGGTTGATCTCGGAAGTACAGAAAACCTTCGGCTGCAAAATAACGATCAGTACGATTTTTGAAAATCTGACCGTAAAATCTCTGGCAAAAGCTATTGAACAGTCCGAACGGAAAGAAGAAGATACACTGCAGATCAAACCGAATCTGGAGGAAGCATATCATTCGTTCCCATTAACCGATGTGCAGTATGCTTACTGGCTTGGCAGAAGCGGATTGTATGAATTGGGAAATGTTGCAACACACTGTTATTTTGAACTGGATGCAGACGGCCTTGATACTGAGTGCGCAGAGACGGCATGGAATCTGTTGATACAGAGGCATGGGATGATGCGTGTTATTATCCAGCCGGATGGTATGCAGCGCATACTGGAGAATACTCCCCAGTATCATATTGACGTGACGGATATCCGACAATTGGAAGCGACAGAAAAAGAAAAGGCATTGGATGAAAAACGGGCAGAGATGTCTCATCAGGTAATTCAGACAGATGAATGGCCTCTGTTTGATGTGCGAATCACTAAAATAGAGGACCAGAAGCATAGAATCCATATCAGTTTTGACAATATTATCTTTGACGGCTGGAGTATGTTCCATCTCTTAGATGAGTGGGCAGAAGTATATCGAAATGGAAAAGCGGAAATGTCGATTACTTTGTCTTTCCGGGATTACGTGCTGGGACTGGAGCAGATAAAGTCTACCTCTGCTTATGAGAAAGATAAAAAATATTGGGAAGACCGGGTGGAGACTTTTGCGGACGCACCGGATCTGCCGCTTGCAAAGAACGAAAGCCAGATTACAGAGCAGCGTTTCTGTCGCCGGAGCGCAAAACTGTCACAGAAAGAATGGCAGTCTGTAAAAGACGCGGCGGGAAGACTGGAGGTAACGCCTTCTGTTCTTTTGATGAGTGCTTATGCGGAGACTCTCCGCTTGTGGAGCAGTAATAAGGATTTTACACTTAATCTGACGCAGTTTGACCGGAAACAATTGCATCCGGAAGTGAACAATCTGGTTGGAGATTTTACAACACTGACATTGCTGGAGATAAAGAATGCAGGGAATAATTTTGCGGAAAGGACAAAGGCAATTCAGAAGCAGCTTACAGAAGATCTGGAGCATACAGCTTATGGCGCGGTTGAACTGGAGCGCGAATTAAAGAAAAAGACTGGAAATATGCGGGGCGCTATTATGCCGGTAGTGTTTACCAGTGGTCTTGGCGTGGAGCAGTGGCATGAAGGAAAGTGGCTTGGAAAACTGAACTATAACATTTCACAGACGCCGCAGGTGTGGCTGGATCATCAGGTGGTTGAAATGGATGGCTGTTTATGCCTGTTTTGGGATTCCGTGGACGAATTATTTTATCCAGGAATGTTGGATGAGATGTTCCGGGCATATACCGGCCTGCTTCATACGCTAGCAGTTCATCCGGAGATCATGCAGGAAAAAACGGCAAGTCTGGTAATAGCGGAAATTTCAGAAAAACGGCGTCAGGCGAATGAAACGGCGGCTGAATTTGAAGAGAAAACGTTGGATGGATTATTCTTGGAGGCGGCAGACAAATTTCCGGATAAGGAGGCGCTGGTAACGTGCAGCAGGCGGATGACATATCGGGAGATAAAAGAAGAAGCGTTTTACATTTCCGGGCAGTTGCAGAGCATGGGAATAAAAAAGAAGAGACGGTAGCTGTATTTATGGAAAAGGGTGGGAGCAGGTAGTTGCTGTTTATGGAATCATGTTTGCCGGAGCCGCATATCTTCCGATAGATATCCATAATCCGAGAGAACGAGTTGAAAAGATTCTCCGTGATAGTGGAACAAGAATCATTCTTGTGCAGAATCAGGCGTATGATCAGGATACCGAATGGCTGCACGAGTGGGATTGTATTTCTGTGTCTGAATTAAAAACCGATTCTGAATACAAAGCACAGGAGAATAAGGCGGGAGACCTTGCGTATGTAATCTATACGTCGGGAACAACCGGGATGCCGAAAGGAGTAATGATTACTCACCATAATGCAGTGAATACGATACTGGATATCAATGCACGCTATCAGATTACAGAACAGGATACGGCGTTTGGAATCTCCAATCTTCATTTTGACCTGTCTGTTTATGATGTTTTTGGCATTTTAGGCGCAGGTGGGAAATTGGTTCTTCCGGATCCGGAATATGGAAAAGATCCAGCGCATTGGATTCACTGGTTGAATCATGAGAATATTACCGTATGGAACAGCGTGCCAGCTTTTGTAGAAATGCTGGCAGAATATGAGGAATATCAAAGGCAGGTAACTTCACAATCGCTGCGGTTAGTAATGATGAGTGGTGACTGGTTCCTGTTTCACTTCTGGGGAGAATCCGTAATCTGTTCCAGAATGTTGAGATTGTTGCTCTTGGAGGAGCAACAGAAGGCAGTATCTGGTCTAATCATTTCGAGATTCCAGAGGTTGTGCCGGAAGATTGGAAGAGTATTCCGTATGGGAAACCGCTTGCAAACCAGAAGTATTATGTTCTGGATCAGAATATGGAAGATTGCCCTGACTGGGTACCGGGAACACTTTATATTGCCGGAGATGGCATTGCACAGGGATATTTAAACGATAAAGAAAAAACAAAGGAAAAATTTGTTGTCTTAGATAGAACTGGAGAACGGCTGTATTGTACCGGAGATATGGGACGGTATTGGAATGATGGTAATATTGAATTTCTTGGGAGATTGGATAATCAGGTGAAAATAGGTGGACATCGTATTGAATTAGGAGAACTTGAAAATGCGTTGAATAGTATTCCCCAAATCAAAGAGTCAATAGTAGAGGTAATAAACAAAAAATACTTAATAGCCTTTATTTGTTTCGATAAAATGAAATATGTCAAAATTGATGAGGATATATTTTGGGAAAATGGAATAAATGAACTAAAAAAAGAAAGTTGTAAAGAATGAGGAAGAGATATTTATAAATTCTTATGGAAAATCCTTAGAAAAAATATCCGCAATGATAATATTTCAAACATTTATAGAAATGGGTGTAAAGGAAAACTGCGAATATACATCAAGAGAATTTGCAGAACTTCTCAACGTTAATCTTGAATTCCAAAATCTTGTAAAGAAATGGATAGATATTTTAATAGATGAAGGAATGATGGTTAAGACAAATTTAGGCGTTATAATTTGTCGAAGAGATGAATTCGAGTATGATTTATACAGGGAAATGCAAGAATGCCAAGAAAAGGAAAGGTATTAAAACTTTATAAGGAATTGAAAGAGAATATACCAGCAACAATTACCATTTTACGCAACAAATATGCTGACGTAGAAATAATAAGCAAGGGGGAATTTAAAGCATTACCAGTAGTTTTGGAAGAAATTAGCCCACTCGATAAAACGATGAAAGATGTGTTGTTTTCATTATATAAAATGAGTTTACAGATTACGGGAACTGACTCTTCTGTTTTGGAAATTGGGAGTAGGATGAGAAGTAATACCAAAAGATATATGGATGTGCTAGGAAATGGTGGAGAATTCTATTACTTGGATGAATCAAGCGAGTATATAGATAAGGCATTAGAGATAGCTGGAGATGTGAACAGACTGAAAAGTATAACTTATGATTTTAAGGAACCTTATCTTTATATTGGAGAACTTCGCCATAAAATGGACATAATAGTAGCAGACAATACACTTCATAGAAGCTATGATATTGAATTGACATTATCCAATTTCAAAGAAATGCTAAAATCTGGTGGCATTCTTTTATTTAAGGAATATACCATTCCTAATAGATTGATTCTAAATTCAGTAGCGTTATTAGAAAAAGGATTCTCAATGATACAAGATCTTCGCAAGGGTACATGTATGCCGCTTTTGTCAGTTGATAAGTGGAAGGAGTTGTTGAAAAAATGCTGGATTCGATAACATTATGAGTTTTAGATTAACCGCCGAAAATGCGAAATGTGGAACTGGAGAAACGATATTTATAGCAAGGAATCATGAAGAAGTGAATTTTATAAGTGAAGCAGAGATTATTGAGAGGCTAAAAATATTGTTCCAGAATATATGATTCCTAAGAGAATATATGAAGTTGTCAAAATTCCGTTGTCTGCCAATGGAAAAGTAAATAGAAATAAATTACTCAATTCTATAAAGCAAACGGATTTTGATGAAAAAGATGAGAAACAAGCAGATATAAATATGACAAATTTTGAAAAAAAGTGTTGCTTCAGTGTGGCAAACTATACTTGAAAAAGATATTTTGGATAAGGATTCAAATTTTTTCCAAAACGGAGGAGACTCTTTAAAAGCTATCAGACTTGTAAACGCTTTAAAGGAAGAGTTAGGTATAGAGCCTAAAATTAGTTGGCTTTTTGAAGCACCAACTATTTCAGAATTTGCAGCACGAATTCAGCAGGAGATGGACTCAAACAATTATATGGAGGATGATGGCGAAATATAATAGGAGGGCGTAAAAACTATATGAAGAATATTATTGTTTATGGTAGTCGGTTTGGACAATTTTATCTTGAAGCGCTAAAGCGAATGAAAGGAATAAAGATAGTAGGTTTATTAGCCAAAGGAAGTGATAGGAGTTATGAATGCGCAAGATATTATAATATTCCTCTATATACTTCATTAGATGAAGTAGAAGAAAGGGTAGATGTTGCTTGTGTTGCTGTGAAAACAGGGGCACTAGGAGGCGAAGGCGCTAATATAGCAAAACAATTATTGAGAAAAGGAATAAATGTTCTGTTGGAGCAGCCAGTTCATTATAAAGAATTGGGGGAATGCTATAAGATTGCGCAAAATCAAAAAGTGTATTTTGGGGTTGGTAACTTGTATTTGAACCTACCTGCAGTTCAAAATTTTATACGTAATGTCCATATAGTTAGTAAGACAGAAAAAATAGCATATATTAATGTTGATTTAGCGACTCAGGTTTCCTATCCAGTAATTAGTATTTTGGGCGAAGTGCTTCAGACACTTCGCCCATGGGAGAATGTGGGAAGTATATGCGGTCATGTGCCCTTTCAGACGGAAACTGTAAAGATTGGAGATATTCCAATAAGTTTCAGAGCACATAATGAAATCGAAAAAGAAAATATAGATGGATTTTTACATATGCTGTTTCGGATTAGTGTTGGATTTGCAGGTGGACAATTGACATTGTTTGATCCTGATGGTCCTGTTATTTGGAATCCTAGAATTCATTTCCCGGATGAAAATATTATACCAGGGCGATTAGAATTCCATTCACCTTTAAATATGGATGAACAGAATTCATTTATATTATATAGTAGCGAGAAGAAACAAAAAATGATTTTTAAGGATGAATGGCCTTGTGCAATTGCAAAGGATATAGAAAAAACTGTAGTGGAACCGACAGAACCAACTATTCAATATATACAAAGGATTTTGAATAATAGTCATGCTTGGCAACTTTTAATGAAAGGACTGGGATATCCTGAGATTGTTTCGGGGAGTTTTTATAGTTACTATCCGTCAGAAAAACTTTTGAGAGAAAGTACCTCTTTGTTTGAAAAAAGCAGTGCCTTGCTTGGTGGTATGGCAGTATTTAATAATATGTGTCTAAAAACAATGTATTATTATTTGCAGCAGAATATCAAAGAAGTAAATAAAGGATATACGAGTGATGACTGATAGAACGAATAGGAGTGAAAGCTGATTTTGTTCCCATAATACATCGTTGGCTTCATATGCTTAACTCTAATAGCTATATAAGAAATGAAGAAAAAGAATATTATTTTGAGAAAAAAATGCATTATTCAGAACTTGAAAAAATTTGGGTGGATGGTAAAAACGTTTGGGAAAATGCAAATTTAGGAACTATATCCACATATGAATATTTTAAGAATAATGCTTTAAAACTTAACTATATCATGAAAGGGGAATTAAATCCTACATTACTATTGTTTCCGGAAGGTCAGATGTATGTAGCGGATGATTTGTATTCAAAGACACCAATTTCAAGTTATTATAATCAAATGATTTCGGATTATGTTAAAAGTGAATGTGAACTGCGTGAAGGATGTAGACTGTTGGAATTAGGAGGAGGAACGGCTTCAACAGCCAAGCCTATTATCGAAAAAATAAAATTTCTTAGTGTAGAAGAATATTTTTTTCTGATATTTCAGATTTTTTTGTAAATCGTGCTAAAGAGTTATTCTCAGGAATTCGGTTTATTGAATATTTAAAAATAGATATTAATAATGATTTTGTTAGCGATAAAATAAAGGAGGATAGCGTAGATATAGTAATTGCAGTAGGTGTGCTGAATAACGCAAAAAATATAGAAGTTACTTTAAAAAACATCAAAAAAGTTTTAAAAAAAGATGGAAAGGTAATTATCGTAGAAGCAATTGGTGAATCTGTTCAAATGTTAATATCCCAAGCTTTTATGATGCAAGAGCCAGATGATGCAAGAGCCGAAAAAAATGAAACTTTTTTAAAATTATATCAATGGCACGAACTGTTTCAGAAAGTTGGATTTGCTGTCGAAAAAAGTTTGCCAACTATTGATTCTGAACTGTGCGTGTATAATCAAAAGGTATTTGTATTAAGTTGCCAGTTGGAGGATAAATATAGTGGAAGTAAGTAAATTGATTCAAAATATGCGGGAACAAGGAATTGGTATTTGGACTGAAGGTGGGAAAATACGTTATTTAAAAAAGGATGGGAAATTAGATGATGATATAAAAATATTTTGATTTATAACAAAAAGGAAATTATAAGTTATTTTGAAGAAGAAAGGGAGCGTTTCGATAAATTTCCACTGACGGATATTCAAATGGCTTATTTGTTAGGGCGAAAAAATTCTTTCGAGTATGGGGATGTGGCAAGTCATCTATATTTAGAACTGGATTATCCGGCCTTGGATTCTGTAAAAGTACAAAAGATTTGGAATCAGTTAATTGATAAGCATGATATGTTGAGAGCTATTGTTTTAGAAGATGGGACTCAAGAAGTATTAAGAGATGTGGCAGAATATCCCATATATATATCTACAAAATGTGAAGAAATACGCAGCAAATGGTCTGATAAATACTATAATACTGAAACGTGGCCTATGTTTGATATTGGTGTAACCGAAGACAAAGAAAAAACTACATTGCATTTATCGTTTGATTTTTTGATTGCAGACTGGGCAAGTATTTGGACATTATTAATAGAATTTGAGACAATATACTACAATAAGGGTAACGGGGATGAAAAGTGTGCTATTTCATTTCGAAATTATGTACTTAATGAGATGGGAATGAAAAACAGTAGTCGATATCGTAGAGATAAAGAGTATTGGAAAAATAGACTGGATATAATTCCTGAAGCGCCAGTTCTCCCGATGCGATCGAATGCTGAAAAAAGTAATAAATTTATTCGTATGGCAAGGAAATTATCGGCTGAAGACTGGGAAAAAATAAAGTTTTTTTCAAGTCAAAATAGTGTGACGCCTACAGCGACTGTGCTTTCTATATTTGCTTTGTGTATTGAACGCTGGAGTGTAAACAAAAATTTTCATTAAATCTAACTACACTCATAAGAAATAACAAATATACGGGTATTTACAATACTATTGGAGACTTTACTAGTGTAGATGTTTTAGAAATTGATTTAAGTGAGAAAATAATATTTGCTGATTTTGTAAAAAATGTAAATAAACAAATTTTTGAAGATTTGGATCATAGTTCATATTCTGGGATCGAAGTGATTCGCGATTTGCGAAAGAGAAGAAAGAATCCGATGCTTTTCTTTCCTATTATTTTTACAAGTTCTATTGGATTGATAAAAAACGATGGGATGGTTGGGAAGTTAATAATAATGGAATCAGTCAGACGCCGCAGGCTTTCTTAGATTGTCAAGTTATGGATAATGAAGAAGGTTTATTTATTAATTGGGATATCCGAAACGGTATTTTTGAAGAAGGAGTTATTCAAGATATATTTTGTACCTTTTTAACATATTTGAAAAAAATTTCGGAATCCGTTGAATTTTGGAATCAACAAGCAAATGTAGAATTACCTGAAAAGCAAATGGATCAAAGAAAGAATGTAAATAGTACTTTTAAAGAGATAAAGATGGATACTCTGCAGAACCTATTTCTGAAGAGTGCTTTAGAAATGCCGAAAAAAACAGCAGTCGTGGATGAATGTGGAGAACATACATATGAAGAACTATTGTGGACTGCATATGGAATAGCAGATGAATTGCAGAAATGCAGTTGTAAAGCAGGTGACTATGTTGGAATCAAATTGAATAAGAGTTTTTTTCAGATTGCGAGTGTTTTGGGAACTTTGTTGATTGGAGCAGCATTTGTTCCGATAGACAATGACCAACCAGAAATTCGTGCAGATAAAATACTGGAGATAGCAAAAATCAAATGCTTAATTGGAGAAAAAGAAGAAACTCATAAATATAGAGAAAAATATAAATGGATTGACAAAGACAGTGTCATTTTAAAAAAGAGTTATGATGAGATTGTTAATGACAACTTTGATGATGTGGCATATGTGATTTTTACGTCTGGATCCACAGGTGAACCTAAAGGGGTAGTTATCGAGCAGCAAGCTGTTGTAAATACGATTATAGATATAAATGAAAGATTTCAGGTAAAAGATAAAGACAGTATTCTGGCGCTCTCACAATTACATTTTGATCTTTCTGTTTATGATATTTTTGGAATGTTAGCTACAGGTGGAACAATAGTAATACCAGAAAAAGTTAGATATAAAGATCCGTCTTATTGGCTTATGTTGGTAGAGAAGTGGAATATCACAGTTTGGAATTCTGTGCCCGCCTTTATGGAAATGTTTGTAGACTATCTTGAACGATTCTATAAAGGAGAAAAATTGTCAATTAACAAAATATTGTTGTCAGGTGATTGGATACCAGTAAAGTTGCCAGAAAAAATTTGCAGATTCTTAAAAGATGTTCGAATATATTCACTAGGAGGGGCTACGGAAGCTAGCATATGGTCTATTTATCACGAGTGCAAAATGGGTGAATCATATAATAGTAGCATACCGTACGGTGTTCCTTTAAGTAACCAAGGTTTTGAAGTGCTGGATGCAAATATGAAACCATGCCCAGATATGGTACAAGGAGAACTATATATAACAGGAAAAGGGTTAGCAAAAGAGTATTTGGGAGATGTTTCTAAAACACAAAGTAGCTTTTTTTGGTTAAATAATAAACGAATATACAAAACCGGGGATTTCGGCAGATATTTAAGGAACGGAGAGATTGAGTTTTTAGGACGCAAAGATTCCCAAATAAAAATTTCGGGGCATAGAATTGATACCGGGGAAATAGAAAATGCAATTATGGATTGCTGCTCGGGGAAAAACTGTTGTGTAACAACAGTAGATTGGAATAATGAACCAAAGTTGGTTGCGGTAATTGTTCCAAAAGAAGATGAAAAAAAAGATGAAAGAGTGTACGGGAAGCATTGAAGCGATACTTACCTCAGTATATGATACCGTTTTTTTTGCAATTTATTGATGAAATACCATGTACTTCAAATGGTAAAGTCGATAGACAGGCAATTCGGAAACTCTTTATTGATAAAAGGGATGATAAGATTCAACATAAAAGATGGGAATTAGAAAATTTAATAGACAAAGAAATTTATTCGATTTAATCAGTGTCTTAAAGGTTGATGCATTATATCCAGATGATAATCTATTTGAATTAGGGGCAGATTCCTTATTAATGGCACAGATTGCGGGCAGAGTAAAAGAAATTATAGAGCAAACTAAAACATCCGTCACTTTTGATGAGATTCTACGCCAAATATTGAATAATCCTACGGGGGAAGCAATAACAACCTTTGTAAAGAGCAAGCAGAACATTCTAACATCTGAGAATGTACGAACTGATGATTTAGAATTATAGAGAAAACTGCGAAGGATACAGTATATATTTTTTTTCCATACGGCATTAGGAACAACTAATTGTTATCGCTTTGTAGAAAAGGAATTACGAAAAGAGGATTTGGGAGATTTTCTATTTATAAATGTAGAAGATGTAGAATGGTATTATTCAATACAATATCATGAATTAGTTGATAGAATTACAGACGAGTATGTTCGGAAAATAGAGCAACTTCACTATAAAAATATTAATCTTATTGGATATTGTCTTGGAGGTATTCTTGCATTAAATGTAGCTGTAAAATTGCTGGAGAAAGGAATCGAAGTAAATAATCTGTTTGTTATAGATAGTTATCCTGTTTCCGGGAAGGTAGAGGATGAATTTATAGATGAAGTGATCTTTTTGCCTAACTATCAATTAATGCTTTCGGAGGTTCTGGAAGATGTCGATGACTTTAAGGTAATGGAATTTATTACAGAAGTGAGGAAAAGAAATAATGGTAATATCCCTCAAAATACTTTCTTTAACATTATAGAGAAAGATATCAAAATGAAAAACAATAGTGGTCTTTGGGAATTTGTTAATAGTACAAAAGAAAAAAGATTTGAAGCCTACGCAAAAGCCATTGAGAAAAAAACTTGCATTAACGTGAGTGCTGAACTGCTAGAAGCAACATTTGAAATTTATCAGCATGGATTTAAAGGTGCAAATGTAGAATTACCTTTTTATAGTGGGGATATTTGTTATTTATCAGCATGTGAAGAACAAAAATATTTTTTGCAGATAAAAACCAAAATTTAGAAATGTGGAACGATATATGTCTTGGGGAATTTGAAGTGATAAATGTTCCGGGAAATCATGTTACATGCATTCATAGTGAGGAAAATGCCACATTGCTAGCACAAATAATTATAGAGAGGAATATAAGAGGATGAAGAAGAATATAGGAATTCTTGGAGCAACAGGTTTGGTAGGATCATCTGTGTTATCTGCGTTACAAGGGAAAGGGTATGCTTTACTTATAGGGGCACGTAATCAATATAAACTTCAGTGTTTGAAAGAAGAATTTTCAACAGAGAATATAGAAATTATACAGATGGATGTATTTATTCCGAAACAAGTTGAAATGTTCTGTTCGCAATGCGATGTAGTCATTAATTGTACATCTCCCGCATCTATAGTTGGGACAAGGATAGTTCGAGAGTGTATTAAGCAAGGGAATGATTATATTGATCCATTTGGAGAAGGAGATGTCGAGAAATATATTGTTGATAATAAAAGTATGATAGGGGATAAAAAAACTAGAATTATACTATCATCAGGTACATATCCAGGATTATCAGAAGCTCTATTTAAGTATGTGGCAGAAATACATAAAGGAGCTGAGGTATCTATCAAAGAATACTTTTATGGAAATAGTTATTTTTCGCATGGAGCTACACAAGATGTAATATCAAGTATGATTAATAATAAATCTAAAAGCATGAGTTTTTTTTTATAAAGACGAAATTATTCCATGCAAAATGAGGATAGGGGAAAGTATATGTATAGATGAGAAAGTAGGAACAATGTATCTGTATCCTATTATTAGTAAAGATTTTCGAAGAGTGTGCAAGGAAACAGGAGTCAAGGAAGGTTGTTTTTTTAACACATTTTCTGATCTGTCTTCCATGGCTAGTTTTTTTGAAATTGGAAGCAAAATATATCATTCGAATAGTATGGATACTTTTGGATATACAGAGCAATTGGAAAAAATGTATAGGAACAAAAGTACAGAAAATGAAAAGACTATATTTTGGTTTGGTATAGAACTTGTAAATGGAAATGATGTAGAAAAAAAACTTATGTCTTTTGAATATGCGTGTAACTGGAATTCCCTATCGGGGTATGTTTGTGCGTTGGTGGCAGAATGGTGCCTAAACGATGAAATTTCAAAATGGAAAAGGCATATAATTTAGATGAAATAGAAGGTATTCAAAAATTTATAGAGAGTCTTCCGGGAGAAATAAAACAGAATATAGTTAAACTTTAATCAAAAGAATTCTATTTCAAAAATAATATTCAAATGAATCAAAAAAAATCTATTTGGATTTAAAATGCCTTTTTGGAGTGGAAAAATATTATCATATCTGTTATATTACGTTGAAGAAGGTTAGAACTGGCTAACCAAAAGAAGGAGGATGTTATAATGAAGAAACTACAAGGAAAAGACCTTATTAACGTTGGAATCTTTACTGCAATTTATTTCGTGGTATTTATGGCCGTTGCTATGTTGGGTTTTATCCCTATTTTTTTGCCACTGCTGATTGCGATTGCGCCGCTTATTGCCGGCATTGTTATGATGCTGTACTATTCTAAAATCCAAAAGTTTGGAATGGTGTCTCTGACCGGTTTGATCTGTGGTATTTTGATGCTGCTCACAGGTATGGGATATTGGAGTATTATTACCGGTTTTGTTTTTGGTGTTCTGGCTGATCTAATCTTGAAGTCCGGCGATTATAAGAGCGCAAAGAAAGGGATCATTTCTCATGGGGTTTTCTCGATGTGGATTATTGGTAATTATATTCCTATTGTTGTAACAAGGGACAGCTATTACCAAGATTTGATTACCGGCTATAGTCAGGAATATGCCGATGCGATTATGGGGTATATCAGTGCATATACACTTCCGCTTCTTTTGATTGCCGGTTTTGTCTGCGGCGTGATTGGCGCTATCATCGGACAGAAGATTTTTAAGAAACACTTCAAAAGGGCAGGTATTGCATAATGCGTCAGGAGTTATTAGCAAGTCAGAAAAGCGGCAGAGGAATACTGTTAGACCCCCGGACGAAACTCGCTTTGCTTATCACAATTTCCGTATTTGTTTTAAGTGGAGGCATTGGTGTAAATTCCAGACAGTTCGCTCCTGTTTTGTCGGCAGTTCCTCTGATATTGATGCTGACCGAAGGGGCATGGAAGGGGTCATGTATCTATTTTGCCTTGTACGGTGGCAGCTATCTACTGCAAATACTGTCACTCCCGTACTTGTCAGGACTGCCAAGTTTTTTTTGTTGTTGCAGTTTGTGGCTTTTTAATGAGGTTTGTTCCGGGAATTATGATGGGATACATTACAGTCAAAACAACCACCGTCAGTGAATTTGTTGCTGCCATGAAGAAGCTGCATTTGCCGGAGCAAATTATTATTCCAATGTCTGTTATATTCCGCTTTTTCCCAACAGTTGTTGAGGAATATAATGCGATAGGCGATGCTATGAAAATGCGAGGGATTCGCTTCGGCGGAGGCAAAGCAGGTGCAATGTTGGAATATAGGCTTGTTCCTGTAATTATGTGTTCTGTTAAGATTGGGGAAGAATTAAGTGCTGCAGCCCTGACGAGAGGATTGGGCGGACCGGTTAAGAGAACAAATATCTGCGAAATCGGTTTTCATGTGCAGGATATTCTTTTCTTGTTATTGTGTGCAGTGGCTTTTGCTATTCCGATTGCAACAATGATTGCAGGGAGGTAGGATTATGATTGAATGTAAAAAAGTTTCTTTTTCCTACCCTTCAAATGAAAGTATCGACGGAGAACGTGAAGTACATGGAACGCTGAAAAATATAGACCTGTCTATTAATGATGGAGATTTCGTGTTGCTCTGCGGAACATCAGGATGCGGCAAAACTACATTAACTCGTTTGTTTAATGGCCTGATTCCGCACTATTACGATGGCAAGCTGGAAGGTAGAGTCATACTCGATGGCAAAGATATGAGTAGCCTGTCGTTATTTGATATATCAAAAAAAGTGGGTTCTGTTTTTCAGAATCCACGTTCTCAGTTTTTTAATGTGGACACGACCAGTGAAATTGCTTTTGGATGTGAAAATCATGGGCTAGCCGAGGAAGATATACTGGAACGGGTGGAGCGCGTTTCCAAGCAGTTAAATCTTATAAACCTGTTGGATAGAAGTGTTTTTTCCCTGTCGGGCGGAGAAAAGCAAAAAATCGCTTGTGGTTCTGCCGCTGCTGTGGAACCGGATATTTTTGTTTTGGACGAACCATCTTCCAATCTTGATGCCTATTCCATAGCTGACTTTCAGGAATTGTTGAAAATACTAAAAGCACAGGGAAAAACTATCATCATTGCGGAGCATCGGCTTTATTATCTTTATGATTTAGCTGACAGGATTATCTATTTAAGCAATGGAGAAATACAAGGGGACTATAATTTGTCGGAATTTCAGTTGATTCCGGCATCAGAAAAGGCTAAAATGGGATTAAGGCCACTGGGTTTGTGTGACTTTGCAGACATTGATCCTGTCGGTCTGCATCAAGGACGGGGAATGTGGAAACTTAACCATTTCCGTTTTGCGTACAAAAATCAGCCGGAAACGCTTCGTTTGGAAGAAGTTGAGATTCCTGCTGGAAATGTAACGGCGGTCATCGGGCATAATGGAGCGGGAAAAACAACACTATCCCGTTGCTTGTGTGGATTGGAAAAACGCTGTAAAGGAATTCTTGAAAAAGACGGCATATCCTATGCAGGTAAAAAGCGTCTGAAAATATGCTATATGGTTATGCAGGATGTGAACCACCAGCTTTTTACTGAGAGTGTTTTAGAAGAAGTTTTACTGAGTATGCCGGAAAAGGATTCGGACGATTCTCCTGAAAATATAGCAAGGGCAGAAGCCATTCTGAATGAAATGGATTTACTCCCGTACAAGAACTGTCATCCGATGGGACTGTCAGGAGGACAAAAACAACGTGTAGCTATTGCATCAGCGATTGCTTCTGAACGTCCGCTGATTTTATTTGATGAACCTACCAGCGGGCTTGATCTTTTTCATATGAGACAGGTAGCCGATTCGGTCAAAGAGCTTGCTAATTCAGGAAAAACAGTTATGATTGTGACCCACGACCCGGAATTTATACTTAGATGCTGCAATCATGTGATTCATCTGGAAAACGGAATGCTGGAAGAAAGCTATTCCCTCTGGGATATGGAAGGACGAGAACGGCTATTAAACTTCTTTATACTGGAAGGGGGCGGCGGAAATCAAACTGTTTGATGGTAAAATAAATTGCGGATCAAATGTAAAAAATGTCATTGAAACTGAGGATTGTGTTGTCCTGCAAATTTTTGACGAAAGCGGCGAAGGGACAATGACAGCTCACAAAATTTTTGATGGCGCTTTTGTGATGTATAGTGATATGCACCTAAAAGAATGCGTTTCTCATTTTCAGAGTAGTACAGGCAGTTCGCTTCTCTATATCGACCATTGCCGGGAGGGACGAATCGAAAACGAAATTGGCAATCATGCTTATGGCTATTTACAGGAGCATGAAATGCGAGTTGATAACAGGCGTTTCCATTCGGGACGAGTTTGCTTTCCGCTTTGCCATTACCACGGGATGACGCTCGGGTTTGATTTGGAAATTGCTGTGCCAGCCTCAGAGATTTTTTTGGCGGGTTTTCGGTTGATTTATATGAACTTCAAAAGAAGTATTGTAACGACAAGAAACCGTTTGTTATTCATAATGAGCCGGGAATTGAACATATTTTTTCAGAACTTTACTTTGTCCCGCAGCAAATCAAAGGAGACTACTATAAAGTAAAGGCACTGGAACTACTTTTGTATCTGGACGCTTTGCAAATTTCCGAGTCCAAAGAGGAACGTCCTTATTTTTATAAAGGGCAGGTAGAGAAAATAAAAGCAATCCACGACCTGATTACAACGGATTTGCAAGAGCATTATACAATGGATGAATTGGCTGAACGGTTCCAGATTTCATTGACGGGCATGAAAAACTGTTTCAAAGAGGTTTACGGAGATTCCATGTATTCTTATCTTCGCCGTTATCGAATGAATATCGCTGCTACAATGCTCAGGCAGGATTCCAAAAAGGGGATTGCAGAAATTGCCGGAGCTGTCGGATATGAAAGTCCCAGTAAATTTGCAACGGCCTTTCGTCAGGTGATGGGACAAACGCCTATGGAGTACCGAAAATCTTTTTTCTAAATGGTGCATAAATGCCGTTTTGGAGAGGAAAGAAGAATCGAATACTGTTACAATGAGGATGGTTAGCAAGGACTACCCATCCTTTTTCTTTGCTAGCTAAAAAGAAGGAAGGTGATTGTAATGGAACAACAAAAAGATAACTGGGTTAAAATTCTGTTTTCCTTTGCCGAGCCATGCAAAGGGAAAAATGACCCTCTCAGTGTTATGTGCTATCTTGAGTGTGC
>ENA-OQIM01000140-OQIM01000140.1-human-gut-metagenome-genome-assembly--contig:-NODE-140-length-24262-cov-1.753139_pt1 | contig 24262 bp, 22 predicted proteins | sample MGYA00242579_ERZ504744 | MGnify/ENA primary metagenome ERZ504744 (study PRJEB26092, sample SAMD00036441) | human gut metagenome | host: Homo sapiens | study: EMG produced TPA metagenomics assembly of...
TGTGACAACGGCTGTTTACCTAAGTGAAATCGCTTCTTCACCAAGGTGAAGCAATGAACGCAGCCGGACAAAAATACAAGAAAAAAGGCTTACCCTTTCATTTCAATGAGGTTGTTTCCTCTTTTTATTGCAAGACCGGGGAAATGCGCTATATTTGTGAAATAATTAATTACTTCAACTAACAACACAGAATATTATAATGAAAAAGACTGTCTTTTTTCTGATGATTATATTGATAGCCTCGTGCCATCAAAGAAGAAATTCCTTCTGTTTCCGATAAACCGGAAGGGAATCAGCTGATTTTTGATTTATCAGATGAAGATGTACTTCAGGGTTGTATTTATGTGAAACTGAAAGAAGAACCTACAGAAGAGGTGCAGGTAAGGAGTATTGGCAACACGGTAAGGACAGGAATTAAGGTGTTGGACCGGGCTGCCTCTTCTTTGAAAATAGAGAGAATGGAACGTACGTTTCCCTACGCCGGCAAATTTGAAGAACGTACTCGTAAGGAGGGGCTTCATTTATGGTACAATGTTTGGTTCTCCAAAGACACATCAGCGACTCGTGCAGCTGCTGAAGTAGCTTTTCTAGATGGTATTGAAATGGCTGTTCCTGTTCCTAAGATAGTTTCCAGGGCAAGGCCGGAAACAGTATGGGATATGTATGGTGTCAAAGCGGGGGAGTGGTTGTTCAATGATCCGGATTTATCCAAACAATGGTATTTTGATAATCCCGGTACAGAATCCTGGCAGAGGAAGGTGCGGATATCCGTTTAGTTGATGTGTGGAAACAATACAATGGGAATCCGGCTATTATTGTAGCGGTTGTAGATGGCGGTATTAATCAGGAGCATCCTGATTTGCTGGATAATTTATGGACGAATCCGGGTGAGATACAGAGAATGGTATAGATGATGATGCAATGTATATAGATGATGTACATGGTTATAATTTTGTAGATGATAATGCAATTTTGGTCCCTCATCGTCACGGAACTCATGTGGCGGGTACCATTGGTGCGACAAATAATAATGAAACAGGTATCAGCAGCATTGCAGGAGGGAACGGAACTCCCGGAAGTGGGGTGAAACTCATGAGTTGCCAGATTTTAAAAAGTCTGACTTCCACTGGAGGAGAAGTCGCTTCTGATCCGTTTATTGCTGCCGCTATTAAATATGGTGCTGATAATGGAGCTGTTATCAGTCAGAATAGTTGGGGATACGCTGTCGGAACGGGGAGGAATACCTCTTCATATATTAATCCTGTACATAAGGAAGCTATTGATTACTTTATAAAATATGCCGGATGTGATAACAACGGAGAGCAACTTGACGGAAGTCCAATGAAAGGAGGGATTGTATTGTTTGCATCAGGCAATGCGAATACTTCTGACCCCAGGATAGCGGCGCCGGCTGATTATGACAAGGTAGTTGCGGTTGCAGCCATTGAGGCCGATTATAGAAAGGCTTCTTATTCCAATTATGGTACATATATGGATATTTCTGCTCCCGGAGGAGCATTGAACGGAGATGGGCGGATATGGAGTACGACCACAAAACTGGCCGGTAATTATGAATATCTGGCCGGTACATCTATGGCGTGTCCGCTGGTCAGCGGTGTGGCAGCACTGGTGATAGAGAAGTATGGGGTAGGCAAGAAAGGGTTTACACCGGAAACTCTGAAGGAAATCCTCTATCAAAGCGCATACGATTTGGATGAATATAATCCGAGGTATACCGGCCAGTTGGGGCACGGATGCGTGGATGCCACAGCTGCTTTAAAGATAGATGTTTCTAATCTTCATCCTTTTACATTGAAGTCCAATCAGGTAACTGATAATACTCTGATATTTAGTGTAAGCAGCAGTATGGCTGGTAATGGAGAACTGACTTTGTATAATGGCATTGGCAATAAGGTGCTGAGTCTTCATTTGGAACTTGAAGCCGCCTCCTTGCATTCTGTGGACATAACCAAGCTTTCTGCCGGATATTATACATTGGTGTACCGAGCGAACGGGATGGAGATCAGAGAGAAATTTATCAAGTACTAATCCTGATAAAATGAAATAGGACATGAAACGAATAGGACTATATCTGTTTATAATAGGCATAACTTTTATTAAAGCTTATGGACAAGAGGATTCCGGACCTGTCAATACCGGAGCGGCAAACTATCTGACTATACCGGTTGATGCACGCAGCGCAGCCATGGGAGGTGCCGGTGTGGCGATTTCGAGGGGAAATAATGCCGTTTTCCATAATGGTGCGGCAACTTTATCGGAGGCCATGCACAAAGGTGGGGTTACGTATACTTATTCCCCGTGGATGCGTGACTATGAGTCTGGATACTCTCTTCATAGTTTAGGCGGTTTTTATAAAATTAATAAGCGCAATGCCATTCTGTTAGGTTTCCGTTATTTCGGCTATCCGGAGATGGATGGAATAGGGGAGGATGCTTCGGGAATACATCCCAAAGAAATAGCTGTGGTGGCAGGTTATGCATACGAGGTCATAAAGAATCTTTCGGTTTCCGCTACTTTTAAATATCTGTATTCGGATATGGGTAAGATAGGAAATAGCAACGGTGCGAGTTCTGTGGCTTTTGATTTGGGGATATTATATAAGCGTGAGATAAAGGATTGGGAAGGTGCCGGTTGGTCGGTCGGGATTCATGCGAGTAATCTTGGACCGAAAATAAAATACCTAACCTCTAAAGAGGCTCTTCCTGCAATGGTCAAAGTAGGAGGTGCTGCTGACTTGCCTTTTGCATCAATGCATAGGTTGACTTTGACCGCTGATCTGGGTTACAGGCTTTCCCCCGATGATGTACAGGCGTTAAATGTAAGTGCCGGGGCGGAATATGCATGGATGGAGCATCTCATGTTGCGTGGCGGTTATCATTATGGTGATAAGAATAAAGGAGATGCCAGTTATGCTACGGCCGGGGCAGGAGTGGAATATGCAGGTGTGCATTTGGATTTTGCGTGGATGTTTGCGGGACATGAATGTCTTGCCAGAAATACGTTTTGGATTTCTTTAGGATACTCTTTTTAACTCTTGCACGGTTAGTCCTAGAAGCCTATATACATATATTAGGCTTCTAGGTTATCGGTTATTAACAGGAAGATTATGAGTTATCTTTACTTTCTTTTTGTAGATGATTGGAATGCATTCATAATGGCTGTGGGTTTTCCGTTTTTGTCAAAGGCTCCCATATCATATCCGTTCCATTCGTAACATTCCGGTTCCCAGTACCATACACCAGCGCAAGATTCCATGTCTCGGGCTTTGTTTATAAAATCGGCAAGGACTTGGGCGGAAGCGGAATCATTTTGTTTTACCCCTATTTCGGTTATCATGACTTTTACTTGGAAAGTCTTTGCTAGTTGGCTGATGTGTTTTAATGCTAACAAGTTCATTTCTTGCCATAATTTTGTGGAATGAGTTTGTGGATAGTGTGACAGGCCAATCATATCCAATTTTCCTCCAGCTTCTTTGAACTGCTTGAACCACCAAGTTAGGTCGTCCCAGGCATTGTCTATGTGAACAATAACGATACTTTGGGGGAAGATTTTTTTACGGCATCGTAGCCGGTATTGACAAACTCGGCAGATTTTGTGTGTTTTGTGGATATTTCACTCGCTCATTGGTACTGTTTAAGCCTTTGACATCACATTCTCGGATATCATAGAATGCACCGCTGAGTGCGACATTCTCATCCCACAACATTCCTGGACGGATTTCGTTACCCACTTGTACCATCGTGGGGATATGTCTTCCGCCTTTAATGCTTGCAAGATGTCGATGGTATGGGCGGCAATGGCCGTCTTTAGTTCCGCTACTGATTTGCCGATCCATGCCTTGGGCTTGAACTGTTGTCCGGGATCAGCCATGAGTCGCTGTAATGGAAGTCTACCATGACATCCAGACCTTGTTCTTTGGCTCGTCGGGCTTTGTTCACAACGTCTTGTTTACCGTTCCATCTGTCTTTGGGATTTACCCATACGCGCAGGCGGATGGCATTTATGCCCAGCTCTTTCATCAGTTGGAAGCAGTCGGTTTCTATGCCTTCATGATTGTAAAACTTCAACCCTTTTTTTCCATTTCACTCACCCAACTGATGTCGGCTCCTTGAGTAAAACTGGTTTTGGAAGGTGCTGGTGTATCGGAATTATCTGTTCCGGACTGTTCGTTGCCGTGGCTTCCGCAAGCTGACGAGGATAATACCAGCAAAGCGGTTAGTATATAATTCTTGAGGTTATGATATATTTCTTTCATGTGTTTTCGTATATTAGTTTTTTAGAAGATAGACAACGGAGGCATATCCGTCTAGTTTTAAATAAAAGTTTCCATGGTCTTCCTTCTCCTGTACATTTCCGGATACGGCGATAGCTTTCTCCGTCCTGTCCGTCAAGGGAATCTCTATTTCAGAATTGCCAAAATTATGAATAACCAATAGTTTCTCGCTATCTTTAGTCATGTACCAGGCGGCAATACTTTTGTATTTTTTTTCTCCCTCTCCCGATTCGTTGAACAGAGCATGACGGGTCATGGTTCCTTGGGCCAGCGCTGGATAGGTGTTACGCAATGCGGTAAAGATCAAGTAGGTATTCAATACTGACTGATGGTCTGCCGTCTGTTTGGTTACATCGGGGATGTTTGTGCTTACTGTGGCATCTATTTTGTCGGTATAGTGGGTGGTATAACTGTCTCCCCACAACATAGGTCCGCGTACATATTCATCTCCTTTGTCTTTGGTGCCGTATAATCCTAGTTCTTCACCATAATAAATATAAGGTGAGCCGGGAGTAGTGAGCAGGACAGCGGCTGCTAATTTCTCCTTGGCGGTAGATTTACCTAGCTTGGAGGCTGCACGATCTTCATCATGGTTGCTTAGTTTGGTTGCTGCGATGTACCCGGACGATAGGCGGCATATTCTTGCCTATAGTTCAGGATGTCTTTGGTGAAATAACATCCGGTGGCATTATTGAGAGCCCATTCCAGACGATACCAGAAAGAGAACTCGAACAAAGCGGGCAGACCGGCATAATAGGGGGCTACTTCGTTGTATTCGGACAGTACTTCACCCACCATGTAGAAATTGTCCGTGTGTCCTTTTTGCTTGTAATAAGTGTTCATGTCTTCGTAGAACATATTCAGAAAACGGGGATTTTCGTTGCTGGTAGCACTGTGGTAGATGTGCTTGACAGCATCCAGCCGCAGTCCGTCCACACCTCGGTCTATCCATCCTTTGGCACTGTTTGCCATGGCTATGTACGCAGGGGAAGAAGTGGCTTGTTCCACCGCACCATAGTTGAGGTCGGCAAAGTAGTCGGTGGCAAACTGGGAATGATAATACCATAAGTTCATGGAATCGAACAGAATATCGGCCGCTGTTTTGTTATCAAGAGTGAATGCAGTTCCCAAAGTGACTTTGTGGGAAGCAGAAGTAGCACCGTATTTAGTTCCTGCAGGCCAAGAAGGATCGTTACTAGTGCGGATTAGAAATCCCCAAGAGGAAACGAAGTCTGTGGTCAGTTCATAATGGTTGTTCCCTTTGTCATAGAATTTTTTACATATGCCTTCTCCGAAATAAAGGTATTTGGCTCCGTTTGTGCCGGGGTCAGGGTTGTCCGCATCGGCTTTTTCGGCCCGGGTTACTGTGACGGTGGGTTGCGAGGCTTTGCTCCAGTCGAGGCTGAATGTATAGATGCCTTTTACTTCTGTATCTTCGGAGGAGGTTGCGAACCATTCATTGGCGGCATATTCTTCTTTGGGTATCATGGCTATTTTTCCTTCTGCTATCTCTGTTTGAGGAGATTGGGAGAAGAGATAGTAGCTACGATAAAGATTATCAGTAGATGAGGTGGCTTCCTTGAACCAAGGGTGGGCTTTGCCCGTATGGTTCATTACATAATCCAGGTATATTTTTATGTTGCGCTTGTGGGCTTCGGTGATGAGGCGGTCGAAGTCGGCCTCTGTACCTAGTTTGGGATTGACTTGGTATGTTCTGTCACATCATAGCCGTGATAGGACATGGCAGGATGGATGGGGGAGAGCCAGAGGCTGTCACTCCGAGGCTGTTGATGTAATCCAGCTTGTCAATGAGTCCGTTGAGGTCGCCGTATTTGTCACCGTCTTTGTCTGCAAAGGAGTAAACTAATAATTGATAGGAGATGTCGGCACGCTTGGTACCATCCAATTGTCGGGGGGCGGCAGTGATATTTTTTCCAAGTGGCGGTAGGAGGATCAGGGTTTTCGGAAGTCGGAGGAACCGGTATTTCCGGCGAATCGTCAGAACAGGCTTGTGACAGAGGTACCAAGCAAAGCAGGAATAGTATACCTACTAGAAAGAGATGGATTCGTTTCATGGTTTCTTTGTTTATAAGGGGTAAAAGAATAAGGCGGAGTACAGTATTACGGAAATTCCGCAAGCCGTAAACCGCCTTTTGTCGGTATAGGTACGGGGAGGATACAAGAAGCGTACCTATACTTGTATTGATTAGTTCTTAGTTAGGGTCAACAGGTTCATGCCGTCGCATTGAGGGATGAACCTGATGGTATAGTTTCCGGCCGTAACAGCGATGTTGCCGGCATTGAAAGTCGTTCGGCTATCGAACCACCAGTTGATGTCCCAGTCATTATTGGCGCGGATTTTGATTTCACCATCCGTTAGGTTGGTGGTCAGATTCCAACTTCCATCTTCTTCGTTGTAAGTCATGTCGGTATCGGCATCCCATCCGGATGGGGTGGCGCTACCTATCACTCCGAGAGTTGAGATGAGGGTATGCTTGTAAGTCATGGCAGTCAAATCCACTTCCATCATGTAGAACCCTGCTTCCGGAGCGTCGATATTTCCTGCACCGTTTCATCAAGTGTACCTGCCAGAGCATCACCACTTACTTTTTCCCAATCGCCTGTCCAGTTATCTTTTTCTGGGTTCGGCTTGTATTTGAATTCTCCGTTCAAATAGGCGAAACCTCTGTATTTGCCATCAAAGTTTATTCCGGCTAGCGGGCAAGTACCTGACCATGAGGTGTTATTACCTATTTCATAGATGTAAGGAGCGAAACCCAGCTCTTCCAGTGTGTAGGTGTATTCCATCATATCCAATGTCATTCTATACATGCCGGGCTTGGGTTATCATGCCGGCTTGTGGATTGTTTGTTGTAAGTGTTCCTTCGGTAGCGGTATCTCCATCGGTTACGGTTCCCAATACACCAGCTCCCCAGAATTCTCCCTCGGTATTGGTCTTCGGAATAATTTTCCAGCATTGATTATCAGCGGTTGTGGTGAATACGATGGAAAATTTGGAATCTTCATAAACGTCTGTTCCCGAATGGCTGAATCCCACCATGCCGTCAGCGCTCCAACCATTTACCGAGGTTTCATCCTTGTCGTTCTTTATTGTGAACATGTCGCCTACAAGATAGTAACCGGTGTCAATAAATGGTGCGGCCGGAGTGAAATTTACGTCAAACGAACCGGCATTTACCAATAAGGCTTGTCCGTCTTTTATGGCATTGGCATATACTTGGGCAATGAAGGGACGCGCTATAGGACGTTTCCCGTAAGTTTCCACTACCAGCTTCTGAATGGTCAGGCTGTCAATCATTCCGTCTGTATTGGATTCCAGTTCTCCTGCCTTACCTTTCTCGGTAGAGAGCTCTACCCGTACATTGCCCAAGGTATATCCTTCGGGAAGTGTGGCATTAGATAGAGTGAACAATTTGATGCTGCTCCCCGGATTGGATAAATTGATGTCATCGACCTTGGATGCCGAGAAATCGGGAAGGGTTATTGCAGCTTCTTGTTCGTTGGCTTGAGGAGTTGCCCAATCAGTGTAATCATCTGTGCATGAAGACATGCACAGAACAGTCAGACCGATTAATGAATGGATTGATATATTTTTCATCTTGATTCAATTAAAAAGATTATTATTTGATTTCGCCTTCGCCGGTAGCGAAGTTCAGGTAGAGCTGCTGTCCCGCTTTGCCTGCTACTCGTGCTTGGTCTCCATCGTTGGCACGATATTCAATTTTGCCGTCGAAGACCATGAACTCGCTCTTCCACCACTCAAAGGTAGGAATTTTTACGTATGCACGCACACCGTCACCATCGCCACCCGGAACACTGGCAGCAAAAGCAGGTGAGACAAAAGAAGCGTTAAAAGTATCGGGAATGGTACATAACCAGCCTTCAGCCTGCTCTTTCCAGTCGCTGTTGCCTACAACAGGTCCCATCAACCATATTTCAGGTTTGTTAAACTGTATATCATAGACGAGGTTACGTCCCGAAACGGAAGAGGTGATTACCATTAAGTACCATCCCGGAGTATCAGTAGCGATATTGTCTCCGTTGTCTTTGATATTGCCTGCCAAATCGCCGTTTATACTGTTTATACCAGAAAATCCTGTTTCATTTCCATCCCAAGCTTTGCTCTGATTGAATTTGATGCCGGCATCGTCTATCCATACCATAGACCAGAATACATGAGTTGCACCGTTTACGGGAATCATCTTGGTTGCCGAATCCCAGTTCCATTCGTTAATCCGCCTACGATATATAAGTTTTCGGGGGTATTGACCGGAGGAAGCGAGAAAAGTAAATGTACTTTATTCAATGACACTACATTGGAAAGTATTTCGGTTCCTTCTATTGCTTTGTTATCACTGGTCATCATAACTGCTCTCAAGCGATATAGACCGCTATATCCATCGGAAAATCAACATCGGTTGCACCTTTGTTTACTTTCATATCTGTAAGTGTACTAGCTAAAAGAGGTGCGTCTATACTGATTTTTGTTCCTGCATTGACATTACCTATTTCTGTAAAATCGGTCATGGATTCATCGAATGCCACTTGCACATAGTATCCAACGTTGGCGGGGAAGCCGTAGTCGGGTTGTGAACAGGATATTTCGATAGAGGAAGAATTGGCCAAATCGATTACTGTACCGCTGATAGCTGGAGTGTTTAGGACAAATTCGGTGGGTGAGATTAGCGTTGGGTTGGAGTCGCGATCATCATCACATGCGGTGAATATACCCAGTCCCAATCCGATAATCAAAAATGATTTAAGTATTTTATTCATTGTATTTTCATTTAATATTTATAAAACAAAAAGTTTTCAGTATCCCGGGTTCTGAGTCAAATTGGAGTTGGCAGTCAACTCATTGGTCGGGATGGCAAAATATTAAGATGTGCATCAAACTACGTCCTTCATAAGATCCGCCTTTCCATTGCCAAGTGTAATTGTTGTTGCCTCCATAGCGGTTGAATCTAATTAAGTCCATACGGCGGCGCCTTCAAAATAGAATTCTCGGCTCCATTCATCGCAAATATCATCCAGGCTATATGCATTTGTACGGGTAGAAGCATGTGCACGACTTCGGATGGAGTTAACTGCTTGTGTACCTTCAGATGTAGTGTTTCCTCCATTCAAGCGAGCATCGGCTTCTGCAAAAGTCAGATAGGCTTCTGCAACACGTAGCAAGAAGTAGTCGGTATCGGCGAAGGTGGCATCATGTCCGGCTGAACCGTCTGTTTTGAAGTTGGTGAATTTTGCAATAGCATAACCGCTTTTAAAGGTAGATACATCTTCATTGTTTAAGGTACGTCCCACACCGTCGAATAAAGCACGGTCGTCTTTGGCTGCTACATACATGTCGTAGTTGGCAGTTCGGGGGCATCATTCTGAGGGAAGAATTTGCGGATGAGGTCAGGACGTGCGCGGTTACCGCCCCAGTTTTGTGCAGAAACACCGTTGGTGGCTGTCAGGTCATTAGGGTTTGCATGCATCTCACCATCAAAGCAACCAGCTATCAAGAAACAGGGAAGTACCCCAACTGGTGGTTGTCAGACCGTCTTGAAGTAAGGGTAGAAGAGCTTCGTAAGCAGCATCAGTTTCCCCGTTGTCACCCATGAATAACATTTGATAGGCAGTCCATCCGCCTTTTCCCACAGTATTGAGCCGGTAGGAGGATTTTATTACTTTGTCGGCATATTCTTTTGCTTTTTGCCATTGGGCCGTTCCTGTATAAATTTCCGAATTCAAGTACAGGCGTGAGAGCAACAGCCAGCAGGCAGCTTTGTCTACACGACCATAACCGGCATCTGTCGATTTTTTTGCTTTTGCTTCGGAAAGGGCCGGTTCTATTCCGATCAGTTCCTGTTCAAGCCATTCATACATTTGAGCTCTGGATCTTTGTTCAGGTTTGGTCATTGGTTCCAATGTAAAGGGTATGTTTCCCCAACCATCCATCAGTAAGAAGTAGTGTAGGCACGTACAAAGCGGATTTCGGCAGACATGGTGGCATCTGTATCTCCAGCCATAGCCAGATATTGGTTACAATAGGTGATGCCGGTAGTCAGACGGGCATAGAACCCGTTTAACATAGGATGGGAAGCATTGTAAGTATTGTAGCAGAAACTGGCTACACCTTCATCTCCCCAGCCGCAGATAGCTTCATCAGTGGTCAGTTCGTTGGAATTGAACAATTGGCGGATAAAGCCTGTCGTACCACCATCCAAACCGTCAATATCACAGTCACCGTTAGCACCACCGTTTCCGGCTAATGCCATATTGGCGTAGCACTTGTTGAACAATCCGTTTAAATCAACATTGGTATCGATGTTCGGATCGATAGGATCTACATCTAAGTCTCCGATACATGAGGTTGCCCCCAAAGCCAACATCATGAATGTGGCAGGAACGATATTCTTTATGTATTTTTTCATATACTGCATAATTTTGCGAATTAGAAATTCAGGTTAAGACCAATAATAAATGAGATAGGACGCGGATAGAGATTGTTATCGAATCCGTTATTGATTTCGGGGTCGATGCCATCATAGTTTGAATGGTGAAAACATTCGATACGGTTCCATATACGCGTCCATTCAAACCGCGATAGCTTCCGTTCTTGAAGAGATTGGAAAAGCTGTATCCTAAAGTGATGTTGTCACACTTCAAGAATGAGGCGTTACGCACCCAGTAGTCCGAAGCTTTGGCGGTAATTTCGTAAGTTTGCCAATTTCTGGCTACAGCGTCTACCGGACGGTTAGACAGGTAATTCAAAGAGTTGGACCATACTTCACCAGGATTCATGTTGCTCCATCCGGCGTTGATTCCATCATAAACATAGTTACCTAGACTGGCACGCAGTGAGAATCCGAAGTCCCAATTTTTGTATTCCAGGCGGGAGGAAAGCCCCATAGTTACGTCGGGAGCAGCATTTTTATAAAGGTATTTGTCATTTTCGGTAATTTTACCGTCACCGTCCCGGTCTACTACTGCATTTTCTATCGGGTTGCCTTGTGGGTCATATACTTGTTGGTATACATAGAATGAATTAGCTGGATACCCTACTTGATTGTATTGCAGATAAAAACCCGAACCTTGACCTACTTTGATATCGGTATTGGCTACAGGAGCACCACTATCGGATACACCACTTAGATCGGTAATCTCATTCTTATTATAAGTAAGGTTATAATTAATAGTCCATATTAAGTCATTGTTTACAATGGGTTTCCAGTCTAAGGCAAATTCGATGCCTTTATTTTCCAACGAACCGATATTTTGCCATGCTTGATTTCTATAGCCGGCCATGGACGCTAATGGTGCATAGTTCAGCAAATCTTCGGTTTTACGGTAATAAGCATCAATACTGGCTGTCAGCCGTTGATCCATAATACCAAAATCAACCCCAATATTATAGGTAGTAGTGGTTTCCCATTTTAAATCAGGAGTATAGTTGTCCGGGCGGTATAGGGTTCCGTTACCTATCAGTGGATAAAACCGTTAGTACCTGTGCTTACTGAGTATGTGGGAATCCAGTTATAATTGTTAATTTTTTCTCCTGCCTGTTGACCTGTCATGCCCCAGCCTAAGCGAAGTTTCAAGTCAGATATCCAAGATATGTCTTTTAGGAAGTTTTCTTCTTTTGCTTTCCAAGCTAAGGCTACAGACGGGAACCACGCCCAATGGTCTTTGAAGCGTGAAGTTCCATCATCGCGAACGGTAGCTGTAAGATAGTAACGGTTCATAAGTATGTAGTTGGCACGTCCGAAGAAGGAAACCAAATAACTGTCGGTCTTGTATTGATACGGAGTGTGAGGACGCTCTGTGCCGGCTAATGTGGGGTCATCGTTCGTCATCGGATAACGACCTACGTAGTCACTGTTTGTGCTTTTCCAAAAATGTTGCCATTCGTAACCTCCCATAATATCAAAATGGTGGTTATCATTAAAGTCTTTATAATATTGGGCGTATGCATTCAATGAAAGGTTGCGTTTTAGGATACTTTCACCTCCAACAGAACCATAATACATGGCACTAGGGGAAGCAGTAGATTTATTCTGTGCTTGGCGTCCTTTGGAAACATCGGCACCTAGAGATAAATGAAGGCGAAGGTCTTCAAGACCATGTACTTTATAGTCGATATCGGCACTTCCCACAAAGGCGCGGCTGTGGGCAACTTCTGTGTTAAAAGCAAGCATGGCTAATGGGTTGGCACATTCTGCCGTGCTGTTATAGATGAACGGCCATGTGGAGTCGCCTAATGATGCGGCCGATGACCATTGGAAAAATCCCCCATAATTTTGTAATGTCTGATCCAATGCATTGCCGAATTGGGCTTTGTGATATTCGGATGTGAAATTATAAGGATCTTGGGTAGGGTCCATCTTTACAGCAGCACCTACGGCTCCACCGTCGGCATATGCAGAACGTGCGTACATTCCTTTCGCATTGAGGTTCATAGTCAAATGATCGTCAAAAAAAGACGGATTAAGATTCAATGCAGCTGTGACACGTTTGAAATCAGAATTTTTCAAGATACCTTCTTGATTGGTGAAACCTACAGATACACGATAAGGAAGGTCTTTTACTGCACCCGATACGGTTATATTGTGGTCATGACTGAGAGCGGTACGGTAAATAAGATCTTGCCAGTCGGTGTTGGCTGTACCCATGGCACGATAAGCATCGCTGTTTTCTCCGTATAAATCGGTGATAAGTTGACGGTATTGGTTGCTGTCAAGTACATCAACTGTTCCTTTTTTCTGACTCAATGTGACACTACCTGAATAGGAACTGAAGGCTTTTGCCTTTGCGTCCCTTTTTAGTAGTGATGATGATAACACCGTTTGAGCCGCGTGAACCGTAGATAGCAGTGGCTGAAGCGTCTTTTAATACGTTGAATGATTCGATATCCTGCGGATTAATCATGGCTAGTTTGTTAGAGAGGCCTTTTACTCCCTCATTGTCCATAGCCATACCATCAATAACAATTAGAGGGTCATTAGATGCGTTCAGTGAAGAACCGCCACGTATACGAATCTGGCGCACTGCCTGGGGCACCATCATTACTTGTTACATTGACACCGGCTATTTTCCCAGAAATCATATCCTGTGCGTTTATTACTAAGCCTTTGTTCTTTCCATCCGGTTTCATGGCTGTTACCGAACCGGTCAGGTCATTCTTTTTAGCCACACCATAACCGATAACGACTACTTCTTCCAAAGTTTCCGTATCATCTTTCAGTATCACATTTAGTGAAGTAGCAGCCGGAAGTTCCTGGGTCAGGTATCCGATAAACGAAATAACAATTATATCACCTTTATTGGCGTTTAACAGGAAGTTACCGTCAAAATCAGTGATAGTACCATTGGTTGTTCCTTTTACCACAACATTGGCACCGATAATTGGTTCGCCTGTTGTGTCCTTTACAAGTCCTTTGACAGTCATTTGTTGGGCAAATGCGTCTATGGACAAGAAGCATCCTACTATCAGTGTGAGTAGGATCTTGAACATCAAGTTTCTTTTCATGTCTTTAAATTTAAAGTTAAATAATTATTTCAAGTTTATATTCTCAGCTAAAAACACCTATTGAAAACTGTTTCCCAAACAATCAGATTATTTATGGCTCCTTTAATCCTTATATTTCTAATGGAATTGATCTTTCTTTAAAACCATTGAATTTTTTCTGAAAATTTTTGTGAGATCTGTTCAACTGGATATTGAGAGAGTTGAAACATGTATTTGTTTTTTAGATTTATTGAGATAGAATGAGTTCTCTATATTTCTGTTTGAAATAAATTTCAAAAAGTATCTAACAAAAATGATTTGTAATGAGATACAATAGGGGAAAAATTCTTTTTGGTTTTCATGATTTAATGGTATTTAGTTTTAGGTTAACGGTTATCCTCACTTTATTTTGTTTTGGATGTTGCAAATGTAGCTTTCTTGTAAATTGATTCTTTATCTAAGAATAAAAATATAAATGATTTAAATCAATTGTATTTTATAAGTGTTTGATTTATAGAATGATGTGTCTTTTTTTGTATCTGAAAAAATATAAATGATTGTGAACTGTTTCGTGTTTGGACAAGAATGATTTATGGTTCTTTTATATTAATTCTTTGTCAAAACTTTAGTTTATATTGCATCAGCTAAGAGTTTTCTATAAAAAACTTTTAACCGATGCAATATAAAGGAATAAACTTAAAAGTAGTTTTATTTGTTTTTTACAACAATGATTTTGGGAGTTACCTTGTTGAAATACCACTTGATGGTATAGTTACCGGCTTCTGAAACTTTAAAATTACCATCACCGGCATCTTCAAACTCTCCTTCTACAGCTCCGGGAGCTATATCGTCTTCCCATTTCTCTTCAGGGCGTATTTTCCATTTATTACCGGCGGGCATATCTAGGGTAGCTTTTAAATAATATTGAAATTTGTTGTTTTCATCCGTTTCAGTTTCCAGTGTCATCATTGTGTCACCGCTTCCCCCAGCTATTGTGGTCTCCTACAATTCCCCATGAGTTGTGAGGTTTGGAAACTTTCAATTCTCCTGTGGTATTATTGAATTCTAAATAATAACTGTTTTTGCTGTATGCTTTAATGTCCCCTCCATTACCGGATACTAAAGTAACGAGGGATTGTTCGGGTGTCATACTTTCCGGAGCTCCCCAATTGTCCGTACCCCAGTCTTCCGTACCGCAGAACTTCCAACCATCGGCTGCTTTGCCGTCGAAGTACACCATAGCGGTGTATATATTATCAGAATTTACCGAATATACTTTTTGGCTTTTGGTGAAATCCCAACCATTATAACTTCCACGGAGTGTGATTGCCGGATATTCCGGCTCACCTTCATATGGAGTGATGGTGGTTGAGACAATGTTGGAATACAATGTATCGGCAGCTGCTGAGATAGAAGACGATATCCGAAATTCGATTCCTATCGGCGCTGTCTCCATTTCATAGACTTTCAGCAGGGTCATGATTTTGCTGTTCAGGTCACTGACAGTGATAGTATGTGATAAATCTGTTTTGGATGAGGCTAAAATTACTTTATTGGCAAAATTTTTTGTCTTTAACATCCATTTCCAACGCATTGATAACGCTTGCTTGATAGCCTAAATCCGGATAGCTCCAGGTAAGGGTGAATGCCTCTTGGGAAGCATTTTTTGATTCCAGTATATAACTGTCATTCAAGGATGACAGGGTAGACGGGATGGCATTTTCCGAACTATATGTCACTTGTTCCAAATCACTTTCACAAGCAGTACAAAGTAATAGGGTAAAAATAGAAGTTGATATGCTTTTTATGAATTTCATGATGATGTACTTATTGATTAATAACCTTCATTTTGTTGTAAGTTACCGTTTACGGTCAGGTCGGTAACAGGTATAGGATACACGTTATATCTCTTGTTCACTCCTACTCCGGTATTGATTCCTCCTTTGAAATCCCATGTATAGGAGCCGGAAGTAAGCAGATCGAAACGTACTAAATCTGTACGGCGGATACCTTCCCAATATAATTCACGCCCGCGTTCATCTAACAAATTACGGAAATTATTTTCCTCTAACCAATTTTCGGAAATGTTGTGTTTTTCATCTCCATAGGCACGCTTGCGAAGGGCGTTGATATATTCAACAGCACTAGCCTTACTTCCTTCTCCACCGCGTGCTACGGCTTCTGCATACATCAGGTAAATATCTCCCAAACGGAACATCGGAAAATCAGTATCTACCCATAATGTATTTTTTCCCGGTTGTCCGTTGCTGTCTAAATTGCTGAATTTGAATACACTCCATCCTTCAGTTTCAAAAGTTCCGGATACACTGGAAGTAATGTCGATAGAGCGTCCTTTATCATAAAAAATACCACGTTTATCTTGAATCTCAGAAGCTTTGGGTTCTTCATCATTTTGAAAATCAAAGAGATGAACCAGATTGCTTGTTGCGCGGAATCCTGCCCAGCCTTGGTCTACCCCACTGTGTGCTAGTAAAACATCTTTGTCTTCAGCTCCTCTGGCTCCGATGATAATGGCAGCCATACCCCATGATTGGGTCTTGTCCCCATCAAAGATGATAGGATAGATTATTTCTTTTTTGGTATCCGGATTCTCGCCATTGTCTGCTTTGAATAAATCAGCATAGTTGTCTGCCAGTTGATACCCTGCTTTGATCACTTCGTTGCATGCATTAATACATTCGCTATATCGTGCCTTACCGGTGTAAACTTCTGCATTAAGATACATGCGTGCTAATAAAGAACTGGCAACAGCTTGATCTGCTACTCCGTATTCGGAGCGTGGAGAGGGCAGATTGGGTTTGATTTCGTTTAGTTCTGCTTCTATCCAATTGAACAGGTCTTCTCTAGACAGCGGGGCAGGTTCTATGGAATAATTCTTTTCAGTGATGAATGGAGGCAATGCAAACATATCCATCAAGATATAATAGGCAAAAGCACGGTTAAAGCGGGCTTGTGCAATATAACTTTCTTTGTCAATGCTTTCGGGCGCGTTGGGAATGTTCTTTAAGAACTCATTTACCAGTGCCACTATATACATGCAGCGTTGATAAACCCCTTCAATGGGTTCCACTTTATTGGTAGTCCATGTCATATAGTTTACTTCTGTGCACCATGCATCATTCCATGCGTTCTTCATTTCATCGGTTGGCTGTTCTTGTAAAGTCCACCAACAGCGTAATAGTGCAGTATTTCCTGCATCAAGGCCTGAAATATCTGAACTGCTGCTGCCGTCTTGTCCGGATAACGCCCAAACTGAGTATATTTTATGAAGTCCTTTAGTGTAGCTTTCCGCATCGGTATAAGCTTTGTCTGCTGTTTCCACTGTGGGATCCAAAGGTAAGACATCCAAATCATTGAGACAACTTGAAAAAACAAACAGGCAAGTTGCCAGAGTTGTATAGATATATTTTCTTGTTTTCATACGTAATTCTCATTAAAAGTTAAGATTCAAACCTATAGTGTATGTGCGGGGACGTGGCCAGATGTTAGAATCTATCGCTCCACATTCCGGGTCTAATCCGCTATATTTTGAGATAGTAAATACATTTTGGACAGATGCGCTGATACGTCCTGATAGTTTGGCTGCAAACAGATTTTGGAAAGAATAGCCTAATGTAAGGTTGTCCATCTTCAAGAATGAAGCATTTTCCAGAAAATAGTCGCTGGCCATTTGTTCGCTGGTATTCAGCAAGGTAAAGCCTGTATCTTGAAAACCGTTATAAAGATTTGTAATAAATCCTTTTCCACCATAATTGTTGGAAGTGCTATTGCCTGATGCCACGCCATTGTATACATAATTGCCAAAGTTAGCACGGAGATTAAAGCCCAGATCCCATTTTTTGTAGCTGAACTGAGAACTGAAACCCATATATACTTTAGCCATCGGACTTTTGTGGGTTAGATAACGGTCGGCTTCGGTAATTTGTCCGTCATTGTTTCGGTCTACAAATGCATTTTGGATAGGCTTGCCGTTTTCATCGTATACTTGTTGGTATAAATAGAATGTTCCAGGCATTTCACCTACTTGGTGTTTTTGGTTTGTGCCGGCATCAATACTTGGTAGTCGGGATTGAAAGTGGTAGTCAGCTTGGTAATCTTGCTATCATTCCAAGTAATATTATAGCCTACCTCCCATGTGAAGTCTTTGCTTTGGATAGCTATGGCATTTACATTGGCTTCCACACCTTTATTTTTCATTTTACCTACATTAGCGGTAATCAAGTTGATAAAATTCGTTCCCGCTGCGGCACTGATGGTGTTTAACAAGTCTTTTGTATGTTTCTATATATTCAATACTACCGTTGATACGGTTATTTAAGAATCCGAAGTCGATGGCTACATTGTATGTAGTTGTTTGTTCCCATTTTAAATCAGGACTGTAACCGTTTGGCTTCAAAAGCGTAGTTCCTAAATAGGTTGTATTAGGATTAGTGCTGAATGAATAGGATGTGATATATTGATAATCTCCAATTTCCTGTTGTCCGGTCACACCATATCCTAAGCGTAATTTTAATTTGGAAAGCACATTTTCTGTAGCTTTCATAAAGGGTTCATTACTGATGGTCCAAGCTAAGGCGGCTGAAGGGAAAAGTCCCCAACGATTGTTTTCACTGAATCGTGAAGAACCGTCACGACGTAAAGTGGCAGTCAGCAAATAGCGGTCCATGAAATTGTAATTTAAACGCCCGAAGAATGAAATAAGATAGTTTTCATACGGAATGCGACGGTGGTCATCACGGATGTAATGCCGTTCGTTTTCGTCATAGGTATATCCTTCTTTTGCACCTAAGTCCTCTGTAGGGTTTGAATAGGTGATATCATGATTGGCATAATAGAAATGTTGCCAGGAATAACCTGCCATTATATCGAAATTACTTTTGATGGATTCTATGTTTTTTGCATAGTTCATGTAGAAGTCCAGCAGGTGGTTACGACGCAGATTGTTCCAAGTATTGCCTTGTCCTAAACCGGTGAATGTTTTATCTAGTGAGCTTTGAACCGAATTGGAATTTACAAAATTACGACCGGTTGTTTTTGCCACGTCATAGCCTAAATTCAAGTTGGCATGTAAGTCTTCCAGACCATGTATTTTATAGTCCAATTGAATATTACCCAAACTACGTTTGGTTGTACCGTGATTGTTTCTATCGTATAATAAAGACAATTGGATTCTGAGTCGCCAGATCGGCTTGTGCTCCTTGTACTATTCCCCAGTTCCAATAGCCATTATATCGATTTTCTTCATCGTAAATGGGTTTGGTGGGGTCAAAGAAAGCAGCGGCACCTACAGCACCGGAATCTGCAAATCGGTTTTTATTGATGGTGCCTTTTACATTGATGTCTACACTCAGGTGGTTGTCGAAAAATTTAGGACTTAGATTGACAGCACCGGTATAACGTTCATATTTAGAAGTCTTTAGTGTACCTTTTTCTGTATTATAACCTAAAGAGAGACGGAAAGGCATAAATCCTGCTTTTCCTGCAATTCCGATGTTTTGGTCTGTACTTAATCCTGTCTGGTAAATAGCATCTTGCCAATCGGTGCTTTGGTTAGGGTATACGTTCAGAATCCGTTGGATGTCCGCCGACTGTGCGGTTCCTTCCGGATATTGAGCCTGCATTACTTCGCGGAATGATTGTGCGTCCAATGTCTCTATACGTTTATAAGGGTCTTTTGCCGTGAAAGTTCCTGAGTAGCTAACTTTTATTTTGTCTTGTGTCCCTTTTTTAGTTTGGATGATAATAACTCCATTCGAAGCGCGTGAACCGTAAATGCTGTCGCCGAAGCATCTTTCAAAACAGTGAAAGTTTCAATATCATTGGGATTAATGGTGGCAAGTGCATTGGGAGTGCCTGGAGCGGCATCATTTGAAACAGGAATTCCATCGATAACAATAAGTGGATCATGCTGGCATTTAGTGATGCACCGCCACGGATACGAATTGTCGAACCGGCACCAGGGGCACCGTCACCTTGACTAACAGAAAGTCCCGGAACTTTACCCATAATCAGTTCTTGAGGAGAAGTAACAGCACCTTTGTTCATCTCTTCTGCTTTGATAGCTACCACAGAACCGCTCAGGTCATCTTTTTTCACAGAACCGTATCCAATGACAACCACTTCATCCAGAAGTTCTGTATCATCTTTTAATATAATATTCATAGAAGCGGCTGCCTGTGCTTCTTGAGACCGATATCCGATAAACGAAATGATGATAATGTCACCTTTATTGGCGTTTAACAGGAAGTTGCCATCAAAATCGGTGATGGTACCATTAGTCGTTCCTTTTACTATAACATTAGCCCCGATGATTGGTTCACCTGTAGTATCTTTGACAATTCCTTTGACAACTATTTGTTGGGCAAATGTGTTGACGGACAAGAATAATCCCACAATGAACATCAGTAGGACTTTAAACGTGGCGTTTCTTTTCATGTCTTTGTATATAAATGCTTTAATATTATTCATTTTATTTGGGAAAATACCTATTGAAAACTATTCAACCTTTTTACTTGCTTTTCTATAATCTCTTAATACCTTTTAATTCTGATTTATCTTTTACCTCTTTAATGCTGATTGCATAACCACCACGCTTGCTGCGTGTAAGTTCAGTTTGCTTTTGTTGGTCACAATGCCTTTACGGATGGTATATGCCTGCGGATTATCTTTCCAGTCGGCATCTTTTGCGTCTGCATATACAGTTGCGATGTATTTTTTGTCCGGATCAAGGAAATCAAATATCAGTTTTGAAGAATGACCGTTCTCATCTGCCGTACAGCCGATATACCAGTCGTTGGTTCCTTTAGCTTTGCGGGCAATGGTAATATAGTCTCCCGGTTCGGCTTCCAGATATTTGGTTTCATCCCAGTCAATGGCTACATCTTTTATGAATTGGAAGGCATCCATGAAGCGTTCATAGTTTTCAGGTATGTCAGCAGCCATTTGTAATGGCTGTACATTGTTACATACAGGGCCAGTTGACGTGCCAAAGTAGAACGTACCTGTGAATTGTTGGTAGGATTCATTTTGTTACAACGGGTTTCAAAGATACCCGGAGTGTAGTCCATCGGACCACCTATTAATCGTGTGAAAGGCAAGATGGTAGTATGGTTTACGTTGTTACCGCCAAATGACTCATATTCAGTTCCTCGTGCTGATTCGTTACCGATCAGGTTGGGATAGTGCGGCATATTCCGGTAGGGCGTACAGCTTCGTGGGCGTTTACCATGATTTTGTAGTCCGCTGCTTTTTTCACCGCATATAGATAATGGTTATCCATCCATTGTCCATAGTGGTGCTCACCACGTGGAATAATGTTGCCTACATAGCCACTTTTTACAGAATTATATCCGTTGTCTGCCATGAATTGGTATGCCTGGTCCATGTGGCGTTCATAGTTACGTACAGAAGCCGAAGTTTCATGATGCATCATCAGTTTTACACCTTTGCTTGCAGCGTAACTTTGAAGTTCTTTAACATTAAAGTCGGGATAGGGAGTTACAAAATCAAAAACATAATCTTTGCTTTTTCCGAACCAGTCTTCCCAACCTTCGTTCCAGCCTTCTACCAATACTTGGTCGAATCCATGCTCCGCTGCAAAATCAATGTAACGTTTTACGTTGCGGTGTTGGCAGAGTGTTTGCCGTTAGGTTTTGTTTTGTTGTAATCTGTTTCACCTAGTTTTACACTGGATAAGTCATCTGTGTAAGCCCATGAGCCTTTTCCCGTAATCATATCCCACCACACGCCGATGTATTTCACAGGCTTGATCCAGGAAGTGTCTGCTATTTTGCAAGGTTCGTTCAGGTTTAACGTAATGCGTGAGGCAAGAATGTTGCGGGCATCATCACTAACGATGACGGTACGCCATGGTGAAGTGCAGGGAGTCTGCATATATCCTTTGTCACCTTGTGCGTCCGGAGTCAGCCATGATTCGAAAATCATGTTCTTGTCATCCAGATTGAGGTGCATACAGGCATAGTCTATCAAAGCAGCTTCGTGCAGATTGATGTACAGACCATCGTCTGTTTTCATCATCAGGGCAGTTTGTACACCGGTGGGGCTGAATGCTGTTTGCGAGGAGTTCTCCGTATAAGCCTTTGAAAACAATCCTCTGATTTCCGACAGGCGGGAAACGGTATAGTCATATTCCTGTGTATCGTAATCTCCCGGAATCCAGTAAGCAGTGTGGTCACCTGCCATGGCAAATTGTGAATGTTCTTCTTTGATCACGAAATAGTTTAAGTTCTTCTGCTGCGGAAATTCATAGCGGAAACCCAGACCGTCGTTGAATAGGCGGAAACGGATGATTATAAATCTGTCATTGGCAGGCTGGTTCAATGTGACCGCCAATTCATTATAATGGTTACGGATTTCCTTTTCTTCTCCCCATACCGGTTGCCATGTTTCATCGTTGGTAGATGTCTGGACATCCTTTAGCTCGAAACCGTTATAAAGGTTTGTCTTGATGTCCAGTTTGTCTATGTCTTTTTTATCAGTCCATTCGAAGTCGGTTTTGGCGTTTGCGTCTTCCTTCTTTAATTCCAATCCCAATTTACTGGGTTTGATAACTTCCTTCTGTTTATAGGTCAGTTCATACGTAGGAGTGCCCTGACCATCTAGGGTAAATGTCATCTCCAGATTGCCATCCGGAGAGCTCAGTTTCTGTTGTGCATTCGCAATGAATGAGATACAGAGAAATGCGATAAGTGAAAGATTCTTTTTTAATTTCATAATATGTACTGGTATTAAATTATAAGCTTTTACTGATTGTTTTAAAAATTCTAGAACTAGCATTCCACGCCCCGGGAGTGTTAAGTTTTTACTCAAGTCGATACTTTTATCCGTTAAAACATCATGGGCTGATGTTGTTGGAAGTACTTCTTTGTATGGAGTCAGGTTAATGGTTTGCGTTTTGTCTGTTCCATTCATGAGAACCGTTATCGATTTGTTTCCATATTTTCGTTCATAAACGTAAATCCCTTTGTTGGGAGCGAAGTGTTTCAATCTGCCTTTGGCTATGATTTCATTACCTTTTCTCCATTGGAGTAGTTTCTGCATATAAGTAAAGGCTTCATTTTGCTGCGGAGTACGGTTAGCCTCATTGAAACAGTTGCGTGAGTCATTTTTCCAACCTCCGGGGAAATCACAACGTAACAGACCGTCGCCATTGGCTTTATCTGCAGCCATCAGAATTTCTGTCCCATAATAAATCTGGGGAATGCCACGTGTAGTCAGCAGGAATACAAGTGCTTGTTTGTAGCGGTCAATATTTTGCGTGGCTTCTTCATTTAAATAAAAGCGTGAAGTATCATGGTTATCAAGGAAAACGAGCAGATTCATTGGATCTGCATATACCAAATCCTGAGTAAGATAATCGTAAAGACGATATAATCCGCCATTCCAGTCAGTTGTTTCTTCGTCAAAGGCTTTGTTCATTTGTTCCATCAGCGGGAAATCCATCACGGTACGGAGATTGGAATTTCTGGGAGCAGCCAGTCTGCTGTCTTTCTGCCAGAAAGAAACTAGCACATTACTGTTCAACCAAGTTTCACCTACTATGTTGAAATCAGGGTACTCATCGGTCACGGCTTTACACCATTCTGACATCATGTCGAAATCTGCGTAAGGGTGTGTGTCTTGACGGATGCCGTTAATCCTGCATATTCTATCCACCAGATACTGCTTTGGATCAAATAGCGGGCTACATGGCGGTTGCGTTGGTTTAAGTCGGGCATTGATTCTGTAAACCATCCGTCTACGGCTATCTTGCGTTCATAATCAGAAGCGTGGATATCCTGTACGCTCGCTGTTTTATAAGAAGTTTGTGTGTAGTTTCCTTTAAAATTGAACCAGTCTTTGGAAGGCATATCTTTGAAAAGATAGTTTTCGCTGCCACAATGGTTGAAAATCATATCCATAACAACTTTCATTCCTTACTGTGTGCTTGTTCTACCAGCTTGCAGAATTCTTCATTGCTGCCTATCTGCGGTCTACTTGATAATAATCGGTAATGGCATAGCCATGATAGGATCCTTCTTTCATGTCATTTTCCTGTATGGGGTTCAGCCAGATTGCCGTAACTCCCAAGTTGGAGAGATAATCCAGATTATTTTCAATACCTGCGAGGTCGCCCCCGTGACGGGCGAACGGATCGTTGCGGTCTACCTTTGCTTCCAACATTTCCGGTACGACATCGTTCGAGGGATTTCCGTTGGCGAAGCGGTCTGGCATAATCAGATATAATACGTCACCCGAGTTGAAGCCTTCCACGTTGGAAGCATCTGCCTTACGCTGTTTTATTTCATATGGCACAACAGTTTGCTTTTTACCTTGTTTCAATGTAATATGAAAAGTCTGCGGAGTAGCTTCCGATAAATCCATATATAAGATTAGGTAATTGGGATTTTCTTGTTTCACAACATCTTTCA